>Ga0307928_10003283_pt1 | contig 12347 bp, 11 predicted proteins | sample AceLakmetagen232_FD_201815 | JGI IMG/M metagenome (GOLD analysis project Ga0307928, IMG submission 201815) | Saline water microbial communities from Ace Lake, Antarctica - #232 | ecosystem: Environmental > Aquatic > Non-marine Saline and Alkaline > Saline | place: Antarctica: Ace Lake... | reverse complement strand
GGCCCCCCCTTCAGTGAATAGTTTTGCCTGCGTTTTGCGTATCTCTTTAAGCTCTGTGGCCGCTGTCTCTGTCGCTGTTTTAACGCTCTGTTCCCATATAAACCGCAAATTTTCAAGCGTTCTTTTCTCATTTACTGCCTGCTTTAAGTTGGCCTTATTCTTTTTAATTTCCGCCTGCCGTTCTCGGTCCATCTCTAAAAGGTTCTTGTCTCCCTTACTCAACCGACCCCGCCCATCCGCAAACCTTGCCTCTTTTTTGCGCGCCCGCGTAATCCTTGCCCGCATATCCTTTTCAGCTTTTGCGCTATCTTCGTTTTCTCTATTCTCTTTCTGTTTCTGGTTGATAAAACCAGCCACGCCAAGCACCGCAAGTTTAGCTAGATTCTCTTTTGCGGTTGTCAGCTTTTTGGATGCGGTCTCTTCTGCCTTTTTGATGTCGTTAATATTTGTTTGTATTTCACGCTCTTTTTCCTGCTCTATTATCAGTTTTGCTTTTTCCTCTAGTGCGTCATGTTCTATCATTTGCTTTTTTAGCCACGCTTCATAGTTGAATTTAATTTGTGGAGCTTTATCATCTTTTCCCGGTCCTGTTTCGACTGATTCTTTCTTTAAAACCTTTGAGTTTTTCTCGACTATATCCTTTAGTTTTTGTGTAGCCTCAGCTAATTCACCGCTACTTTTAAAAGTTCCCTTAAATCTTCCTTTTTCCGAAAGTTCCGACGCATCATAGTCGTTGGCCCCTGCTGATTTCGAGCCCCAATATCTAGAAGCTCTTCCAAACCAAGTATCACCAGCTTTCTTTAATGACTCGTAAACATTAAATGTAAAATAATCAGCGCCCTCTTTTATTGCGGCCATCATTATATTACCGACTCCTGATGCAAAATCAGCAAAGCCACCTTTCACCGTAAATGATTTTGCTATATCTTTTGCAAATTTCGCCGCATCTTCAACTTGTGATAAAAAGTTTTTCCATGAAGTCCCGGAAAGGAAAGCGCCTATTGACGCTTGCATTTTATCGAACGTGTCGCCAAGTTCAAGGCCGTCAAATATTGTGCCAATAAGTGCCTCACGCACATCACTTAAACGGCCCTGTAGCGCCTCCCACGCGCCGCCGACTGTTTTAAGTTTTGCGGTTTGTTGCTCATAACCTGCTTTCAGCATACGGTTGACAATGGCGATTTTCTCTTGCTCGGTTTTCGCGTGTTGCAATGCAGGTATATATCTCTGCAATGCCTCAAAGTCTCCGTCAAAGGAACGGCCTATCATTGTTATTGCGCGTGATCCAGACAGCCCTAAAGCTTTCATAGCCTCAACCGACCTCACCGCATCACCCATCTTATCAGATAACATTCCAATTGTGGTCAGCTGCGCAATTGTCGCCTTAACACTTTCGTCACTTGCGCCTGTTTCGTCCTGCACCGCATTCGCCAAACTGACATATTTCTTCTGTAGCTCATCAGTATATTTTCCAGCGCCCCGGAGAGATGCCGCCAACATCACATTTGCTTCTTCTGATTCTAGCGCCTCATCTATCCACCGCCTGAGTCCATTGATTGCACCTGTAATCATTTTAGTTGCTAGATTGCCCATGACAACGCCGAGGGCAACAGTAGACGCTTTGACTCGATTAATAACGCCACTTGCTCTATCTTTTGCGCCTATCTCAATCGCTATTTTGTTCGTTGCCATTTTTAGCCTTTAGCTTTATGTAGTATTTCTCAAACTCAAATAGTGCTGTATTCTTTAACGCTTTAAAAACATCCTTTGCATCTCCGCCGTTGCACGCAACTTTATTCCTTGCCCATTTTGTCAATATATCAAGGATCTCTCTAAACGTATTAGCTTTTAAATCGTTTTCTGATAAACCAAGTTCCGCGGCTATGCAATCGTGCAGCACTTTTGTATATGGGCAAAACTCAATGTATTTTTCTTTCTCTTCATCGTCGTCATCTTCCGATATCGTGTCATTGCTGATAACATAATTCAATCCTATGACCGCTTCCGACTCTGTACAATTTAATTTCCTATACCACTCAACTATCGCTTTTCGTGCTGGTTTTTCTTCTTTGTAATCTTCAAAAAATCCAACGTCACGCGCATGATTACAAGCCCACAAAAGCGCATAAAATAAGCTCTTTTTTTGCCACCATTTAATCGCATATGTTTGATACCATATATCGCTTGCTATGGTTTGCTCATTGATTAGTGTATCACCGGCCCATGCGACTTTAGGCGGTTTGATATCTTCTGCGCAATTACTCGCACGCTCGACCGCTACGCCTAAATCATTTAGCTTGATAATCTCAGATGGCAACAATTCGATACCATCTGAGATTAACTTTTTAATCCTGCCATGTGCAAAAGGAGAAAGCATTTACTTCCCTTTTTTTTATGCTGATGCTGCCACTGCTGCCGGTGTATAACGCAGAGTAATTGAGTAAATCGTATACGCTGTGTTTGTCTCTGTCGGTGTTGCCGGACTTGTTACTGTCCAGTTTGCCGCTGGTGTTATTGTCGGTACTGTCGATGATAACATACATATCTCTGCTGTCACTTCAATAGTTGCCCCGCTTACATCGAAAGCGCATGTCTCCCCAGACTCATCTAGCCCACGTGGTAATGAACACTGACCGGTTGCATTGCACGACTGGATATAATTGTCCTCATCTGCCGTTAACGCAAATGCGGCAAATAGTGCCTGTGCCTCAAATGCAGATTTAAGTGTGAACGCAGGGTTGGGATATGTATATCCCTCCACTGCCCCTGATGTCACAAGTCCAGCCGTTGCCGTTACCTTTGGAGCTGTTCCGCCTGCCGTTGAAATTGTAAACCCATTAATGATAAAATCTGTGGCTTTGAGCTCACCTAACGCGAATGTGGTCATATCATAATCGCCGCATACCGTATATTCACACGATGGTGCCGTTAAACTCTCATATGTCGCACGTGCGACAATATCGCCGCGTTCGTTTACTGCTTCCGCGGTATTGATTGTTGCATTCTCTGCCGCATTTGTTACCTTTAGGTTAGTAGTTGCTAATCCTAGATAATCTGTGCTTACGCCTATTGACATGGTTAGTATCCTTTCTTTTTAAATGATGAAATGCACCATTAAATTGGTTGTCATATAATTTGCTTTTTGGTCTGTATCAAATCCAGTATCACCCGCCTGCATAAAAGCGCCCTGCACTCTATAACCTGTATCTGATAATGCAGTGCCGGCCGTTGCAGTTGTGTTGAGAGTGTATAAATAGCTTAACACTTTCTCTGACCAATCGGCTATTTTAAGTTTCTTCTGGTCGTATTCTGATGGTGTTAAAACTTCGATTTCTACGGAGCAACTCAAAACAGGAAGCGTATCTTCTTCAACTGATCGTGGATTACATTTCACATTAATTAACGGCGGTTCTTTTCGTGTTGAGGTTGTTTCCTCTTGCCAGTATCCTATCACCTGTACATCAGTAATTAACAATGATAACGCTGCTACCATTTTCGCCTCTATTTGTGCCTCAATCATTACATGCCCGCCTTAAATAATGCTTTTTCAACCTGCTTTTTCATTCCGCTAGTTGCCCGGCTCAACGCTGAGCTAACCGCCTGTTTACCATTCTGCTTAAATGCTTTTTCGATATAGCTTATTCTGTTTGTTACAGCTATTCCGTATTCCTTCGGCTTGTCGATTTTTGAAGTTGATACAGCCCTGAACGCTCTTTTGATGTCTCCAATATCATTTATCTTTTTCCCAAACAGCGCGTGCATTGCCCATCCCCATGATTGTTTTGCAACTCCCTTGTAATGGATTAAAGTACGCGCCTGTTTTGTCGCCGCCGCTTTGCTGTAATCGTAAATTGCAAAAAACCGAGGAGTTGATTTTCTTCCTGAAAATGTCTGAACCCAAAACTTGCGCTTGCCTTTGCTTGTTCTGTACGCCTTTTCTTTTTTGCCTTTAGGTATGTAAACTTTATGCCGTTGTTTTCCCGGCTTAGTTGATGCCCTCAGGCTACTTAGCAGCTTTATTGCGCCCCATGTAACAACTTGTTTCGGTGCTTTTCCTGTTGCCTTTTGGAAACGTTTAAGCGTGTTGTTAAAATCTGCTAAGTCAGATTTATTAAACGCTATGGTAGTCTCGACCATTATCCACCCGCCTCTCTGCACATCATTTTAATATCGCCGCTCTGCTCAATAACTGTTGATATGTAAAGGTCTGATCTATCGCCGCCAAAATCTAAAACCCATCCAGTAGTTGGTAATGTCTCGTTAGGATATTCCGCTTTTCGAAAAACAACTATATATTGATCCTGCGTAAAGTCGCCGTCCGGGAACTGGGTAAAGTCTCCCTCGGTTGCGTCCAAAACTCTGACCTTGATACGCTCATAGACCGTTGAGTTATCAGGGGTTGTCTGATCATTATAAATATTTGCCCACTCGCTGTAATATTCGACATGCTCAATTTTCCAAGTGGCTTGAACCGGATCTAATTTTGGCTGCCCGCTTATTATCCTGTCAACCCCGTCTACACTTATCTTGTCTCCCCACGCCGGTACCGTTTCGATGTCTGTGCTTTTTGCGATTAAAGAACATTCGGATTCTGTCTCACTAAAGGAAAGTGGTTGTCCAGGGACTATCAAAGTCCCGCCTATTGCCGTAAATTCTGACCCTTTATAAATAACGTTAATGACAACATCTGGTATAGATGTCTTTATGCTATCAATTGCCGCTAATATGTCAGTTTGTAGGCCCATGTTTAAAACGACCTCCCGCCCCGCAACGTCTGCGGTTTGGGAGATTCCTTGTAATCGTTTATTGTGATTTCATCGGCGCGACCATAATCACACTGACCGCGCAATTTGTCCCGGTCGTGGTATATGTTGCTTTGATGTATTTTTCAAGCCGTGCCAAATCGCAGGAATACGAACTCAGCGCATTTGTAACACTGTTGTTGGTCAGTACGCCCGCAACCGCTGACGTGTTGGTCATAGTCAAGTAAGAGCCGCCCGAAGTTGCACAATGTGTCAACGTGGTTACGTTAGTACATGCCGCCCCGCCGCCACCAATGTTTACCAAAAACAGCGCATTACCCTTGTAAGCCGCAGTATCATTTGCTGACCCTGTAACCGTTGTTGGTCCAGCCACCTTGTCAGATGGTAAGAGATTTACGTAAAACGCCTGACGCGGATCTCTCGCAAAACCTGCCAGAGTTGCCGCCATCACCATAATAGAAATTAAGTATTTCATTTTGTTTACCCTTTCAAATTGCGGGGACGTTTTGAAGCGCCCCCGCTTTTGTTTAGCTCGTTACTGCGGTGTTGTATGCGAGTTTCTGGCCCAGACGGACCATTACATCAACATCCTGCAAGCCAACCAAGCGGATACCGCCCTGACTTGAGAGAGTTGCTGTATCAACAATCATATCAACTCCGGCGCCCCAAATGCCCACGTTTACAGTCGACCAATCTCCAAACCATAGAGAGTTTGCAGGGAGATCATTGCACATCAGATAAGGATACCCAATACATGTCTGCGATTTGTAATCAACCACAAACTGCCCGGTGCTTGTGGAAACGTCAGTCGCCGCAAGTTTCGCCCAAACCTCAGAGGTCATGCAGAATTTCATATTTCCACCGCCCGCATTGTCGCCAAACACGTCTCCAGGGAAGTTCAAAATTTCCGCGTATGTCGGGGTCCCGGCAGAACTGATAGTTGGATTGTTAATCCCGCTTGCATTTGTGATAGCGCTCGGATCATCACCGCCGCCGCCCGCAAATACTGCGATTTGGATTGTCTGTGCAATTTCGCGGATAATGTCATTACTGACCATCTGCTCAGCATCGGGAGTTGATTGCTTCATCAGCTTGCGACTAATGTCTGTCATAACTCCGCAAGTATGCGGCGTGCCAGTCACTTGACCTAGTGTAGGTGCTGACTCAGTAATGGCCACTGATTCAGCCACCCAGTAACCAGTGCCGCCTGCTGTCATTTTCGGAATGGCAACATCGCCAACTAACCCAGATAAGAAGTTTACGCCAAGCGGTGCAAGAACAGTCTGCGGACGCAGAACATCGATGAACTCATTTGCAAGCAAGTCATCAGAAACGGAATAACCAGACGTACCGGAAACCGTAAAGTCACGTTTTGCCAGTGCGGCATGAGGTATAATCAAGCCCTGCGCGGAACGTCCCCGCTGTTTTGCCAGCTCATCAGAGATTTCAGTCTCTAATCCAACATCGACACGCATTCCGGCGAGTGACCGTACAGCGTTCATCACGCTATAACGGCGCATATCCTCTTTAGGGATATCGGCTGCTGGATCTGAAACCACTGCACGCTCTTTCTTTTCCGGCAGTTCCGGCTTACGCTCTTTCAAGCTCTGGATTTCAGCTCCACGGCTCTCAATCTCTGTGGACTGTTTCTCAACAATCAACGAATCAAGTGCGGCGCGTGCTGCAGTGTTATCTGTCATATCGATAGACTCGATCTTTGAGGCTTCGATTCCAAATTTCGCGCCACGTGTAAACAGGGCGGCAATTTCATTAGGGTTCATAATATTTCTTTCCTCTTTTGGTTCAGTTTTTTTTAGTTCCGGTTTGGTTAATTCTCGGCCAACTCCTACGCTGGTATCTGCGGGGACGTTTACAAAACTGGCTTCATATGGTGTCCATGACATTGCCCTTACCACGGGGATTCCGTCATGTTCGCCCTCCAAAACATACGAACTAGTATCAACAGTGTATCCTACACTGGAGTTAGTTCTCAGTTCCTTTTCTGCGTCCTTTGCGATTTCCTGCGCTCGTTCGCCTGTACAAAATTCTACGATTCCGCCAAGCTTACCATTTTCAAGTTTCGGCTCGCGGATGAGACCGATCTGATCTCCATAATGAGTATCTTGGATAACTAAACCGCCCTGCATCATATCTCGTTTGATAGACTTTTCCGAGTGGTCTAGAATCTCATACACCTGCTGGTATCGCTCGTTAAAATAGACGTACGTCAATACAGGTTCAGCACTTGATACGGACATTCTGACTTCTGCCGGACTGTCACAATCTGCAAGTATTGCCGTTACTCCTACCGCCCTGTATGATAACCCCAGCTCGTTACGCTCTTTGCTATCTTGTTTTGGTTTTACCGCCGTCTTTGTTCTATGCTGTTTGCGTTTGCTCATCTTTAACCTCCAAGCTTGTATCTTTTTTAAGCGTATCAATGCGCTTAATTTCTTCTACGTTTTTATCAAAATTGCCGTTTGTTATTTCCGCTGTGACTTGGCTGTCCGTTTTCCATCCGTGCTCAACCGCCAATTCAGCCGCCCTCATATCCTTCAACGGATCAACCCAATCCCATCGGCGACCCCTGAACAAATGTTCTGCAAACTTGCTAAATTTCTCAATCGGAAAAGCGCCGCTTATTGACAAGCTTAAAAATGAGCCAAGCCATGCCAAATATACAGGAGTCTTGTTTTGCTGAATGAACAAGCCTTGATCGTTTTTCCATCCGTCGCGCTCCGAAATTGTCCCGGCTCTCACGCTGGAATAATTGACCCCGCCCCAATCATTGCAAGCGTTTGCATATTCTAATCCAACCCCGCTACAAAAATCTCTCAACATAGTCTTTTTATATGCCGTTACTTCCCGGTTAGGATGCTGTGGTGTTTGAACTCTAGATTCCCATCCCTCCGGTAATACTTCCGCTTGCCCCGGCTCTTTTGTCTGAGTTAATTGTTCGATTTCAGGATCTGTTAGAGCAGTAATTTCGCTTTCACGGTTTGCAGGCGCGTAATAACTCCTGACCGTGCAAGCCTCATCTTTTGCGATTACTAGTTCCGCCTCATCGAAATCAGCCAGCATCTTCAGCTTGCGGAGAACTGATATTCCAGCCGTTATCCCCCGCGCCTGTCCTGGCTCCTCGATTGTGTAACCGTGTATAAAATCTTTTGCTGAATATCGTTTAAGCGGCTGTCCTGAGTTCCAATAATCTGCATAATTTACGGAGCTCCCGACATAACAGGCAACGGCCCGCCCGGTCTGGTAGTCAAACTCTATGCCCATGATTACAACATTCTTGTTTTTCATTGTAGTATTATAATTATGGTCCACCGCATCCGGCCTAATGCACTGCAATGCAAAGCCGTAGGGATTTTGAGCGTGACGGTCCATTATCATAAAATATTCGCCGTCGCGCTTCCACGACTTAACGTTCATCTTGTCCATTTCGACAATATTTTGAGCGCCCGCAACATCGCACCAATTAGCATTTTGTGCCCATCGGTTATAATGATATTCGATAAATGCCGCCGCCTGCTCATCCAGATTATAGTTTGTGCCTCCAGGGACTCCGTCATGAGGAGTGGATGTAAAAACAAAACCGTCACCAACTATATTCGTTTGACATAAACAGATAAAACGATGATAGTGCGCCGAATTTTTAAACATGTCGCGGGAACGGCTTCGGGTTGTCTGCAGTCCTGCCTTAACCTCTTTGTTAGAAAATCCGCCGTCCCATTTCCACCCAGCTAGCCAGCGGGGAGTCAATGCAGCGGCAAAGCTCCTGACCATTCTACGACCACGACCAGATATATTTCTCCGTGATATGTTAAAGCCAAATAAGCGCATCAGTTAAACCTCGAATAGATATTAAATGGCCCGCCGCTTTGAGGTTTCCCGGTATCTTTTGTAATCTCATTTTTGTAAAAATTGCGGAGGGTTAATAGGTCATCAAGATCTCGATACTCAATTTCTATGGTATCAACCTTGATCTTCTTATTTGCGCTTGATCCATAGGCAAGTATTGCCGCCTCGACTGTTGCGAGTGCAGATGTATAGTCGCTGGTTGCCGCTGGGGATGCTGTTACGCTTATACTACCGTAATCAATGCAGGTCGCCACGCCGTCTATAGTCTGGATGCCTGTATATTTGATTGATCCGTGTTTAAACGTGATAGTCTGTGCCGCCGTCACCGTTAAAACAAAGCTTGGATCATTCTCAGTACATGTCACTGATACCGGGATTGATGCACTAAATGAGTATATGACAACGCCGGAGAGAGTGAGTCCGGATATGGTCTCGTTTATGCTCTCACCGGCGAAAAGTGTTGATGGTAATATATTGAGCTGATCTGCCATGCCTCAATATTTGCATGTATTATGTGCCAATTGCAATATGGCAAATGATATATATTACTATGTTAGTATATTTATTAATTATCTTCTTCAAACTCCTTTATTGATTGCGCAAATCCGCAGTATTTATCAACTTCATCCTGTGTCATCTTGCGCACACTTGTTAATTTCTTGCCGCATTTTTGACAAGTTCTGTATTTATGAATAACACGCCTTACCGGGTCCGGGTGGGTGCCGCCGTCAATGCGGGTATTACGTCCGCATGAAGGGCAAATAATCGGCATAGGCTCTTTGATATATGCCCTGCTCTCATAAATGCGCTTCGGTTTTTCGATAACCGGATCTCTTGTGACCGGCTCTGGATCGCGTGTTGTGAATCCAGCTCTCATTTTTACGCCCTTCACTTTAGGCGGTCTACCTCGTTTAGCCATTATCTACCTCCTCGACGGCCTGCCAATGGCAACCCGTGTTCGTTGTTTCGTTTCTGCCTTTACTAATCCAGATGGTGACAGGCCGGAATAACCCGCAGCTGCCCACGTTCCGACAAGTGCGTCTAGCCAGTCAACATCTTGATTCTTTGTCTGTTTTTGCCATACATAGTGTAAACCATATTTATCATCGAACTTATTAACCAGCCGTTCACCTGTGACATGTTCGGCAAATTTGACATGTTGCTTTAATGACTTAGCCTTATAAATCGTAGTCCCACCAGCATTGCCTGAGTCGGTTAAAAATGATCGCTGTGTAGTCTCTCTCCAAAAGTCGGCATTATGCGCAACCGCCCGCCCCGTAACGAATTTACCATAATACACATTATCCATTATTGCCCCGATTGCTTTTGCTTTCGACGGTCTAAACTTATCCGCTGATTGTCCAAAGTTCGGAACTACCCTAAAACTATATTTGGCTTGTGCGCAGAATTGATCTACTATTCCATGTTCATAGCCTCGGTCAATCAATAGCAGACTTGGCTTAGTTTTTTCACCATCCATTATAAACGGCATACGTTCGATATTGTCACATAGCTTTTGCAAGCCTCCAAAGATTGCCCGTTCCTTTTCCTGCTGGCTTGCGTTCTCTTGCCACAGTTCGCCGCGGTCTGGATACTTGCCATATACCGGAACATGGCATGTCATATTTCGAGTGAACCCGCCTAAACACCAATGTAAGCCAGCCCTATTAATATCCGTATGCCCTACGAATATCTCTGACTGTGCCGGTAGTTCGTACTTCTTCAACTCCGTGACATGCTCAAGGATGTCATCAACGCTTAGTTTATATTGACTGTTGGCAAGGTCCAGCGGTTCGCCCTGGTATTCTGCATAGAACGCGTCGCCGTTTTCAAAAAATAGATGCATTGCGGTCTGTAGTGCGGATATCTCGACTGGCTTACCATTCTTATACCGGATACGGTTCTCCCAGGTTAGCTTTGCCCCTTCATGCATTTTATCCCAGTTTGCCTTTAGTAGCTCATGGCAAGCATCGAGCCCCCGCCCCTCTTCCTGCTCAAACTTCCACAAGTCATGGTATTGAACCCACAGCCCTTCTAGCTCTTTAGGCCATTCGACAAACATTGGCACATTCTCGCCTTGAAAATCTGGATGTAGTTTGCGGTTCAAAAACCTGCTGGCAACATCACCGTTACGCTGAATCGTGCAAGGCATGTAGCATGATAGATAAACGTCTGGTCCTGCAATATTCATAATGGCGCTGATTATCTTCTTTTCCATCTTTTCAGATAACCGATCACTTGCCGCGATCTCTTCATCCTGTATATCGTCAAGTATAACCATCTCCGGTCTGACGATCCTGCCGTCCTTGGCTGGTACTTTTATACCTCTTATCTTTGCGTCTGCGGATCTGAAAGCGATATAAGCGCCTGACCCTGGATATGGCTTTCCGTTTGGTCGCAGTGGTGACGGAAAACGTATCATTTTATCCATTAACTTTAGACCGCTTTCCGTGCCATCCTCTAATAGTTGAAACGTTGCCCTGATTGCCTTGCCCTCGGTTGCTTCGATAAAACAACATATCTCTGGATAGTCCTCTTTCAATCGCTCGTTATTCATCAAGGCATTAAGTACAAATTCCTTGTAATCCTTGACCATTTCATTTGATGCACCGAGCGCAGCCGGAAAAGAACAACGTCCAGACAACGGACCATATAAACACCCGCACATTCCTATTGCGCTTTTGCCGTTACCGCGTGACATAGATAAAGCATACCGCCCGCCCTGTTCGATGCACTTTTGAAATGTTGCGCCCGCCCGGTGATGCACTTCTCCGAGCTCTAAATAAAAGACTGCCGGAAAATAGTATTTGCACCAGCCAATAAATGAGCGCTCCAACCTCCGCCGCCTGAGTAGCTGGCGGAAAGTTGGGTGCACGGTTTTGACTATGCGGGCAAGTTTTCTTGCATCTGCAATTAACTTTGCTTGTTGCGCTGATCTATCTATTTCATATTGTGTGCGATCTGTCATTAGATGCCTAGCGTTGGTTGGTATTCCTTTGGTATTTTTGCGTGTTTCTTTTTATTTTCAATAGCCCACAGCGGCTGTAAGTTACTATAATGCATTGCTCTTTTCTTCTGTTCAATATCTGAAAGGTCAAAAGAACTTAATGGTATCACATGGTCTATTTGCCAACCAGCTCCGCCGTAATTTTCCCAGTTCATTCCTTTTTCAAACTGTGATTCAATATACTTAATTAATTGATTGCGGGAACAACCTATATTTTTTTTGACTGATGCAAGGTTTGTTAATCCTTTCAGATAGCTATATGTTTCTCCAGACGCTCTCTTTCTCAATAGATATAATTCATATTTTTTCGGATTGTCTTTTAATATAGATCTATACATTTCATAATCTATTTTTCTATCTGATTTACTTTTTAGAAAATATCTTTTATCACAATATGAAACAACACAATCCTTACATTTATAATTGATTGTATTTTTGTCTATCCATGAAAACATTGATATTGGCAATTTCTTTTTACAAGTATTACAGACCATAAAACCACTATCTTTTGCATTATTAACCCTAGCTGTCTTTAACGCTTTTCGCGTGTCGCTACATTCTTTTGACCTTGCTAAACCAGCCTTAGCACACTCAAGGCAAAATGGGTTATAACTATAGCTGCCGTTTTTAAACGGCCCAAATCTCACAAAGCAATTAACTGTCTTTGTTTTGTTACACCGTCTACAACGTCTTGATTTTATATTGTTTCCGTT
>Ga0307928_10003282_pt1 | contig 12347 bp, 13 predicted proteins | sample AceLakmetagen232_FD_201815 | JGI IMG/M metagenome (GOLD analysis project Ga0307928, IMG submission 201815) | Saline water microbial communities from Ace Lake, Antarctica - #232 | ecosystem: Environmental > Aquatic > Non-marine Saline and Alkaline > Saline | place: Antarctica: Ace Lake... | reverse complement strand
ATGCACAGATAGCTGTGTTACAGGCAAAGAAAGATGCTATATTAAATTTAAATGAGGAGAAAATAGAACCGCAAATAAAAAAGGTTCATGTGGGAATAAACCCAGAGTAGGTAAAGTTGGAGATAGAAAAGGACAAGGCAGACGACAAGGTACTAGAAGAAAATAAGGTTAATTTGATAAAAACAATTAAAGAACATACAATATAAAGTAAAGGTGGTAAGCATGGTAGCAAATACAACATTAAGTACAATAGCTGGAGATCAAGGAATAGCACAGAACGCAAACAATAATCCAGAGGAAGATTTACAAGCACAATTAATAGCAGCAGAAGAAGCACGAAAGAAAGCCACAGGATATGTTGCGCCATCAGGTACTGTACAAACAACTGCTGTTGAACCTTCTACTGGAACTGACGCTTTTACTGGATCAGAAGATGCTATTATGGCTAACGTACGCAAGTACATGGAAGAAAGTAGATCTGTTAACAAAGAGGCACTAGGTGCTTCAGGGTTTAACGTTGGCTCATCATTCCATGGTGCAGTACAAAACCAAAAAGAAGAAGGCATTATGAGTAATGTCGCACAGTCTATGGCAGAAGCTAGAACAACTAATGACCTACAGAAAGAACAGTTCAATAGATCAAAAGAGAGCATGGAGCTACAAGCTAAGTTAGAAACAGAGAGAATGGAAACTGAATCAAAGTTAAACTATGGAACAAACTCAGAGGGAGACTTAATAACTGCTGCACAATCACAAGAGAACGCAATGATAAAACAGGCAGAACTTACATATGGAGTTGATTCTGAAACAGGTAAAGCTGTTACTGCTGCACAAGCAGAAATAGCAAGAATGACAAAGGCACAACAGCTTGGAGAGATCACTGCTGACGATAACTTTAAAAGACAGATGGGTTATAGTGAAGTTGATAAGGCTGGTAATCCTGTTATGGAAACGGTTACAGATGCTGAGGGTAACACAACTACCCAGCAGGTGCGTGTTGAGGGGTTCATAGAGAAACAAACAAACGCACAGATTGATTATTTAAAAGCACAGAGGACAGAAGGAAACTTATCTGCACAATCAGAATATTCGAGAACATGGGGAAATGGTACTGGAAAGAACGCTGGTAAATGGCAGGATGAGAATGGTAACTGGAACGACAGCATAATGACACAACAAGCCGATATGCAGCTGAAGGTATTAACAGCTACTAATAATGCTAATATGCAACGTATGTTTGGAGAGGATGTCATAAAAGATGGAAAGCTTAATCCTGAGTATAATTTCGATTCAAATAAGGGTGAGGTTGCTTTGCAGTATTACTACACGAATCTATTACAAGTCTCCAAGCTAACCGTTACAAGTACTAATGCTAAGAAAGAGGCAATACTAGACTTCCAAAATAAGTTAGCAGATAAAGGAATACAGTGGGCATTGGATAAGTTCGGTAAAACTCCAGATAAAGAAACTGAAGCTGAAAAGACAGCAAGAGAAGCTAAAGAAGCTAAAGAGAAACTCCAGAATAGGGAAGCTGAAGAGAATTACGGAAATTAGAGGGAGATAATAATGGTATTAACAGAAATGTTTGATGAGTTTGCTGATAAGTTTGATGACTTTAATGTTAAGACTGAGAAGTCTATGTTCAAAGGGTTTGAGAAACCTGGAGACATACAGAGAAAAAAGTCTTCTGCTGCAATGAAATCTAATCCTATAGACTTTAATTTTAATCCAGATATAGATTTAGACTTTGACTTTAATAATAGGGAAAGGAAAGATGTTACTTCTAATAGTAACTCTGGTGGTGGTAGTGGAGAAGGTTTTGACATTAATCTTCCAGGACTTCCAGATATAGGATTACCTGAATTAAATATAGACATGCCAGACTTTGAGTTTGATGCTCCAGTGATAGATATACCAGATATGCCAGATATGAATATCAATCCTGATGTTTCTGTTCCAGTAAACTTAGATGAGGCAGTTCGTACTGCTGCTAATATTACAGAACAAGCTATAAAACCTCTTGCAGAGACTGCTGCTAATGCAGCTGTTAAGATTAAGGAAGAAATAGACAAGGCCATGCCAAATGTTGACCTTAACATAGGACTGTCATTACCAGAACTAAACGCAGTACTACCAGATGTCGCCAAACCAGTATATGAAGCGTTTGAAGGATTAAAGGGCGACCTAGACTTTGGAGAAGTTACTGCTCCTAATGTTGTTGCTGATGATGGTTCGTTTGGAAGGATGGGTATTGGCGATACAGGTCTAGCAATAGATGCTACCGATCAGATAAATACATTATATAGCGATACCACAAGTGACACTATACTTGAGGGGACTAATGCTGAAGACTTGTTCAATGTTATAGATGATCCAAATAAGTTTCTTGAAGATAAAGCTAATGAAGTAATAGAGAATGTTGGAGATAGTGTTATAGATGGAGCTGGCGGAGTACTGGTAGACTTAGCCAAAGGAGCTACAGCAGATAAAATTGCAAGGAAAATAGCAGAAGATGCAGCTTTTGATGCAACTGTTGGAGTTGTTTCTGGTGTTGCTAATGCTATAATCCCTGGTTCTGGCGTGGTTATTACTTTTGTTGCCAATGTATTTAAGAAGGGTTGTTTCTCTGGAAATACAAACATAGAGACTCCTGATGGAATAAAGAAGGCTTGTGACGTTAAGATTGGTGACGATGTATTCACTATTAAAAAAGGGAAAAGATATACCACAAGAATTGTAGATATACTTGAAGGATATAATAAGCCAACAAGAATAAACACAGCTACAAGAAGTATTGATGTAACAAACCATCCTATTTATGGTAGATCTTGGTTTAGAAATGTTTATTATATGGATAATATATTAAAGACAATACTTCCAGCATTTAAAACTGGATTATTTATTCCTTCTCTAACAACTAGATTATTGCCTATAAGAAAGAACTCTAAGTTATACGATGCCAACATGAACCTAGAAAAAGTTACGAGCATTATGCAAGTGTATACTCCTGTTAAGATGTTTGACTTTGTGTTAGAAGATGGGTTTGAAAATGTTATTGGTAATGGATTTCTTCTTTGGACTATACCTAAGAAGTATGTACATAAGGTACTAAAAGTAAATAGATTTAGTAGCTTAAAGAGATTGGAGAAATAATATGGAAGAACAAAAGCTAACCAACGATCAGAAATTAATGGCTTATGAATTAAGAGACATAGCTGAAGGATGGGAAAAAGCAGATAAGAATGATAGAAAAAAGATATTCATTAAGGGAATGAATTATTTAAAATCAAAAAAAGGTGGTGCTGAATAATGGGAGTCGTAAGTGAAAAACTAATAGCAGAGGAACAAAGAAGGTCTGAACAGAACGATGGAAATGAGCCAGCTAGTACTGAATCTAAAGGTAATAAACCTAAAGAGGCAAAAGGAACAATGACTAGGCAACAGCATACTATAGAGGAGTTTCTTAAAACACAGCAACAGTCTAAGGATGTAGATGCAAAGAAGCAAGCGTCTGACAAGAAGAGTGCTGACTACTCTAGGCTTATGGACCAGATGTCTTCTATGAGAGCTGAACAGTTTAATGATCCTAAAATATTACAGCTTATTAAAGAGAAGTATCCAACTGTAGATACTAACACCATCTTTGAGAAGGTTACTCAATGGAAAAAATATAAAGCATACTTTGGTAAGTTCTCTTCTAACGCTAAATTACCCGAGAAGGATAAGATTAAGGCTAACGAGATAGGAATGAAACCAGAAAACTATCAGAACATGTTACTTGGTGGAGCGGAAGACTTGTTCTCTATTGTACATAGGTCTGCGGTAGCTACTGGTACAGCTAAACCAGAAAGCCAGTTTGGTGGTATAGCTGCTGCTGATGCATTAGAAAAGAAGGCTGCTGCTGACAAAGCTACAACTGATGCTGCTAATAAGAAGCTGGCACGAGACCAAGAGAATTGGCAGAAGGATTTTGACCAGGGAGTAGAAGAGTTTAATAAAACACATGATATAGCTCTAAAGAAAATTGAAACAGACAAGATACAGTTCTTTTCTAAAGAAGCTAGACTTGCTATTAAGGATAATACTTCTATTGCTGACGGGCTTAAAGGTTCATATGATTTAATGCAGAAACAAGATCCTGCACTATATAAGAAGCTCGTTAACGAGATACCTGTACTTGGGTATGAAAAGATACTTACCGACTTACAAGAAGTTAAGGATAACAATCCTAAGCTTACCAGAGAGCAAGCATCTCAAAAACTTACTACTGGATTCTTACATACTAACCCTAAAGACTTAGATAGTTTAGATATAGCAATGGACCTAGTGTTTGGTAAGATTGGTGTAAAGGGAGACTCTGGCAAGGGAGAAGGCTTTAATATTATCGAATGTGCAGAAGCATCAAAGAAAGCTGCTAATGAGAAAGAGGCTGGTGTTATCAAGAACATAGATACTCTTATGTCTGAGTGGAGTACTATTAATAACAAACTTGTTTCAGATGTTAAGGTAGGTTCTGAGTCTGTATTGTCTGCTAATGATAAAGTTGCTCTTAAGAAGAGAAGAGATACTCTTAAGAAAAAGATTGATACACTTGAAGGAAAGCTCAAAGGTAATAAGTTTAAACAATTCATTAATGGCTTGAAGAAGATCTATAACCAAGCGCATGATGTATAATGGCTAATGCATTTGACTTTATGATGGATAAGCCAGAGAAGAAGAATGCATTTTCTTTTATGTTTGGTGATAAAGCTGATGAACCTGTAGAGACAAATAGCTTTTCATTTATGATGGATGATAATAAAGCTACGTCTGAACCAGCACAGTCTGATAATGCGTTTGGGTTTATGATGGATAAGAAACCTGGCAGGGCTAAGGGTGAAAAGGATAACATAGTCTTCAGAGTGCTTGATGTACTTAATGCTCCACAATACGGTATTGCAAATGCAATCAAGGATGCTGTAGATGGTGACGACTTCACTCCACTTAAATCTTTCTATGAAGGACTAACCCTTAAAGAGAAGACTTCCATGTCTGACGTTATGACAGAGCTTGGGTGGGAACCTAAAGGGTTTGCAGGCAAAGCTGCTAAAGGTGTGCTTGGTTTTGCTGCTGATGTAGCAACAGATCCATTGACATACGTTGGTGGTATAGGTGCTGTTACTAAAGCTAGTAAGTTACTTAAGAAAGCTAAGGCTGCTAAACAAGTGAAGTGGGTTAAGAAGCTTGGATGGGTTGATAACGCTGAGAACGTTGTTAGCACATTCAAACATCTAGACAAGTATGGAAAGGTCGCTAAGGGATCTGCTGCATACAATACAATGAAAGCTGCACGTAAAGCTGGTCATGCTACTAAAGGCGAATCGGCATTAATAGTAGCAGGTAGAGCTGTTCCTGGTACTGAGAAGATAGCTGGTAAGATTATTAAAGGTATTGATAAGGCTGCTGATATTGCTAGAGAAGCTCCTATACTTGGAGATATAATAGAGAAGTTCAGAAAATTATCTAATACTATTAGGCCTAAGAATGTGGACCATATGAAATGGGATAAGCTTATGAGACTAGTTAATACATCTAAGCGATTAAGTAGAGAACTGGATATGGATTCCACAACACACATAAAAGAATTGAAGAAGCTTATAGCTAAAGAAGGATTAGATATTAAAGAAGTATCTGAGATAACTAATGCACTAGAGCTTGGTAAGTCTGTTAAGACAATAGATTTAAAACCATTGGTTAATGTTTCTGGTGTAACCAAGGTTGATGATGTAGCAAGAAACTCTATAAAAGATATGCCTGTTTCGTTATCAGAAATTAAGGCTAAGAATATAAACGAAGGACTAGCTAAGGCGTACAAGAGAACGTTTGGTAAAGATTTAGATACTGAGACATACAAACACATGGACCACGTGCTTAATAGGCGAGGTGACGTTGCTAAGAGGCTATCTCCAGAGTTCAAGGATGAGAATATTGGAAGACAGATACAAATGTTTACTGGTAAGTTGCCTAACGTAAAGTTAGACGAAGGTTCGTATGTCGTTAACCTAAAGACAGGTAAGGTCTTCAATGGACAGGTTAAGAATGGTGTTCCTCAACCAGTTATGACACTGAAGCTTAAAGCACGTGAGGCCATTGAACGTGGTGATATAGGTAAGCTTAGTCAGGGTACTATAGACGAGCTTAATGATGGGCTAGGTGTAAAATTATTTAGTACTGATATAGTAGAGATACTAGAGGGCAAGGCTAAAGATGTAGCTAAGATTACGGATGTTGATACCATGATTAGCCATTCAGCTAACCTAGCATATGATACTGGCAAGGTTCCTAAAGGTGTTAAGACACGTGCGTTATCGGATGAGGTAGTAAAGGCGTTACCTAAGCTAGATGGTAAGCAATACCCTACTGAGATAGCAGATCATTTGGATAAAGCATATGACCTATTCAACAACCTTAAACGTAAGCCTGATATTATAAAGAAATACGATACTATCCTTAACGCATGGAAGAAGACAGCTACTCTAATGAACATACCTTTCCATGGACGTAACGCTATAACAAACGTAGTGCAGAACTCATTGGCTGATGTATGGGACCCAAGAGACTATGCACTTGCTGGTAAGATACAAAGGTATGGTAAGAAGAACATAGATAAACTATCTAAATCTGAACGTGCGATACTTAGAGAGTTTGATGCACAAGGGCTAGGTCATACTGGGTTTCTATCTGGTGAGTTTGGTGATGACACCATAAGGAACATACACCAGAAATGGAACCTTCCAGCTAAGGCATGGGATAAGGCTAGTGATACAGGTGCTGCTGCTGGTAAGGTTATTGAGGAGAACGCAAAGCTTGCGCACTTCATAGCTAAACGTAATGCAGGACTAAGTGCTGATGACGCTGCTGCTTCTGTAAAGAAATACCTATTTGATTATGATGATGTTACTGATACTGAGAAGTGGATTAAAAGGGTTATACCTTTCTATTGTGTTCCTGATGACACTGAAATATTAACTCGTGATGGTTGGAAGTTTAGAAATTCATTGTCTATCGGTGAAGAAGTTTTAACTTATAATATCAATAATAATTTATCTGAATGGCAAGTTGTTGAAGATATTGCTGTTTTTGATTTTGATGATAAGTTAATGTCTATAAAGAATAAAAGAGGAATAGAATTTACGTTTACAAAAGATCATAGATTTCCAGTATTTGACTATAAAGGTGATTCTAAAATAATAAGAGCACATGAATTTAATACTGGTCATAAAATACCTCTTGTTTCTCCTTATGAAGCAACTGATACTATATTGAATGAACATGATTCAGCATTGTTAGGGTGGATTGTAACAGATGGTTATCATAGATATAGAGGAAACTCATTGGAAGCTGTCATATATCAATCACCAAAAAAACATGCTGACAAAATAAGAACTATGTTTGCTGCCAATATTAGTTCAGAAAGTATTCATCCAGATACTGGAGTAATTTGTTTCAGAATAAAAACTAAATCTCTTTCTGAAATAAAATTATACTTCAAATCAAAAGATGATTTACCATCTATTGTAACAAGGTTAAGTGTAGCTTCTTTAACAGTAATGTATCAGGCAATGATGGATGCAGAAGGTTCTCTAAATGCAAAAGGTAATCAATTTACTCAAAAAGCAGGAGGTGTCTTAGATGCATTTCAAATAATTTGCAGATTATTAAATAAAGCTTTTGATATAAAGACACACAAAACTAATGGTTGTGATTATGGATATGTTAGAAATAGAAAAACATTATGTATTAAAGATATAGCTATATCAAGTAAAGAGTATAAAGGTAAAATCTGGTGTCCTAAAACACAAAACTCAACATGGGTAATGAGGCAAAATGGTAAAACAATAATAACTGGAAATACATGGACACGTAAGAACGTACCATTACAGCTAGAGGCGTTGTTAAAGACTCCATCTAAACAGACACGTATAGTTAAGCTAAAGAATAACATAGAGGTTATGTCTGGTCCTGATGAGGATAGGAAACTGTTACCTGATTGGGTAAAGGATTCAATGCCTGTATTCATAGGTAAGCGTAATGGTAAGTCTAGATACGTAACACTTGATGGGCTTATGCCTATAGGTGACTTAGCTAAAATCTCTGATCCTGCAAAGGAAATGATTAACATGTTATCACCTGTACTTAAAGCTCCAGTGGAACAGATGGCTAACTATAACTTCTTCTTTGGTAATAAGATTACAGGCAACGATAGTACTACTGTAGGGAATTGGGTAGGTGAAAAGGATTTCTTTAACACACGTATACCTGGACGACTTGAGCATCTAGCTAGATTGTTTAGACCTATCACTGAGATAGAGAAGTTTGCAGGTATTATTAATCCAGAATGGAATAGGCGTGGTGCTAACAGAGAGCTTGATGAGAAGTTCCAACGTGCGATCATTGGGTCTGTTGTATATGGTGAAGATACTAAACGATTGAAGAAGATGTTTAAGCGTAGTGCTGGTAAAGAGGTAGCTAACATACAGAAACAAATAAATCTACTTAGGCAACAAGCTCAAGGCTCTAAGAATAAAGAGGCAATAGTTAAGGATATAAAAGACTTAAGGAAACTATTACGTAAAGCTAATGAACGTAAGAGAGATAAGATTAAAAGCGTACGCTAGGGGCAGGGATTTGACGAGAGATGCCTGACACGTTCTCTAAAGCATCTTTGTACTCGTATAGTCACCCTGCATGATGATTCTTCTGTTAATGCCCATTCTTCATCTACACCTAGGTGGTTTGCGTTTACCTATTCCGCCACCCTAGCTACTTGTCGGTATTTCTACTCTAATGCCCAATTTCCACATGGCCTACCGACTGGTCACATGGACAAGAAAACAATAAATGCGTTCTAATCTTCTACTAGTGTCTCTCCCTCGTTAGTATCCCAAGGAATAACTCTAGTGTTTGTTTTAATCTGGTCCGCTAACCAATCTGCATCTCGTTCATCGAATATCTCAATGAGTGATTTGATTGTTATGACCTGATGGAAATGCCAATTCTTTTTCTTAATCTTATCTCCTGTTCTAATCTCTACAAGCTGCGAACATGAGTAACCTATAGCTACAATGGGTTCACGTACGAACATAGTCTTAGCCATGTACTTAGCTGTAACACCATCTGCTCTGCATCTATGGTATTTCCACTCACGCCCAAACCTTTCACGTATAACAAACTCTATCTTGTCGTTCTTGATTAAGAACCTATTAGTCTTCTCATCGAAGTATTGATTACATGGCATCGTCTTACCAATCAAAGTGAAATGATTGAACGGAGTCATGTATTTAAAATCCCATTTACCTGCCATTGCGTATTCTCCTCCCGTACAAAGCTATCAGGGCAGCATCTACTATCCCGTCATGTGGATTTGTACTACGTGCTGTAGCTCTTGCATCTATTTCTGGTAAAAGTCTCTTAAAGGCCATCAGAGACATTGCTTTAGTATCCTTGCTTGGGTTCTTCTGTGTTGCCTTCTTTGGCTTATACATTAGTGGTATACCTACATGCATTTCCTTCTGCCATGTCTTAGGTGGCACTAGCATAATCGGTATTCGTAATGCAGTCGCTGCTGCAATCGGTAACATACTAGCCTGACCGAATGCAAATGTGCTTCCAGCTGAACAACCAAAGATAGCATGTACATCCTCGATAACAACAAGGTCTATCTTCTGTCTAAGCATATTGACATAACCATGTACGTCTATTTTCTTTGCAATTTTAGGGGATACGTTTTTCGAGATAACGTTGCCACCACTATCAAGGATAACAATGGCACCGTTTACTCCAGGGTCTATGCCAGCTATTATCATTTCTTCTTTGGTTCTTTTACTTCTGTAGGTGCTTCTATCACTTTAGCAGCAGATAGCTTTTGTATTAGCTGGTTAAATGCTGGTACTTCAGATCCCTTTAGGTCTACTCTCTGTAAAAATGCACCTAGTACCTGTAGTTCTTCTTGTGTTAATTCAACGTTCATTCTTTTCCTCCTTCATTTTTTCCAATATCAAATACCATATGTATGCTGTCATAGACATACAACTCTTATGGGCCTGTCTTCTAATCTCTTCTTTCTGAGATTTAAACATTCGTAACTGTAAGTAATCTTCTTTTGTCATGCTTTTATAATACCAAATGTAATTTACTTTTGCAATACACCATTGTTATATAGCATTAGAAATACTAAACAATCTTCGTGTGTGAACAACTTGAAATGACAATCCTTTCTCTTCTTTCCCATAACTCTAGCAAGCTTACGATATGCACTAGCCCTAGACATATGGCCTGTCTTCCACCATGCATCGAAAAGCACATGACACTTGTCTTTAATGTTCATAGTCCTAGCTGCGCATGCATAGTGACACACTTCCAGTTTGGGTTAGGCGTTCTTATTGTCTCAAGACTAGCAGTATCATGGTTATACTTTGATGTCTTTATAGTCAGTGATTCATCACATGACTTCATGTATTCACACATGCCACACTTCCTGCCTATAAGGTAGTAGGACATTAGCTCACGCTCTTTACCCTTCATTTCTTCAGACATCTTTTGCAGTTCTTTAATAGGTGTTCCTTGTATTAGTTCTGATATTTTCTTAAACGCTTCGCCATAGTTTAGTTTAGTGTTATATACCTTAGGTACTTCCTTCGCAGCTTCTTTAGCTTCACACAATTCGCTGTACTTATCGTTGACGAGATTGAGAAGTTCATCATACTTAGATTGAAGTTCTTTTGTGATAGTGTTTGGGTCTGTATCCTCGATCCATTTAGTAGCCTTTTCAAGTTTGTTATTAAGTTCATTGTAAGCCTCCTCTAGTTTGTCCATTTGGCAAGTACCTCTTCCTCATCTACTACATACAGATCATCAACCTTCTTGATGTATTCTCCTATCAAAACCATATTACCTTCACGGTACATAATAGACATGCCACTATGAACTATCTCGTACTTATCGTTATCATCTGTTGATGTTAATATAATACCTAATGTTGTTTTATTTTCAGCCTTTGATTTCTTTACTACTATCCTACCCTTTGATGGTACTAACATAATATTCTCCCTTTTCTATGCGTGTCATTATAGCTTCGTCAATTAATTGCCTAGCCATATCGCCTGTACTGCAATCCATCTCTATTTTCATCATTGTTAAAATCGCATGATGGGTCTCACTTAACGTAACTCTTATCTCATGTTTACTCATATCTATTCTCCTTCCTGTACTTTGCTATCTAAAATTCAATGGTAAATATCTTCTTGCTCATATGCATTAATAAATTCGATTCTACCATTTCTTCACTCATTTTTACCATCTCCTATTCTTTGTTAATTCTTATACTAAATTTAATGCTTTGGCACTTTCTCTACTTATCATTACCGTCTTTCCTTCACAAACTATCTTAACTTTATCGTCAATAACAGGAGTAAATCCAAACACTTCTTTAAACACATCTATATCAAAGTTTGGCAGCTTAAATGTAAGTTCTCTATCTTCTTTGCTTGCTTTTCCCCATGCTTCAACATAAGCCGATTCCAATGAGCTATAACATTTTAGATAACCACCGGTTGTCACATAGCTTGGGTATGCTTTTTTTTCTTTGTCAGACATCTCTTTCTTATAAATCCATTCAGTTAACTGCGCATAAATCCAATCAGGTTTCATAGCATTATGCCAATCAGACCGTTTTGCTTTCTTGTTAAAGATTAAACAATATTCTGGGGTAATGCTGTTACAGTATCCAGTGTTATAGTCTCCAGTGTTATAGTCTCCAGTGTTATAGTTTCCAGTGTTATGGTATCCAGTGTTCCTGTCTCCAGTGTTCCTGTTTCCAGTGTTCCTGTATCCAGTGTTATTGTCTCCAGTGTTCCTGTTTCCAGTGTTCCAGTCTCCAGTGTTCCAGTCTCCAGTGTTCCTGTTTCCAGTGTTCCAGTCTCCAGTGTTCCAGTCTCCAATGTTATTTTTATTATCCATATTTATTCTCCTTTATACTTTATTTAATTTATACTCAACAATTCTTAACTCTCCACGCACCCAACATTCCTTTTTTGCATCTCTTTCATCTCCTATTCTTTGTCATTAAAGATACAGTAGGGATCAATTTTATAAATATCTTTATAATACGATGCAAACGCATCTTTGTGTGCTTGTATTACAGAATCAAATACCCCTGTATTTCCAAATATTTAATACCATTTGTTATTTCGAAATTACAAGCTTCTTCTTTGTCTTTAAGGCTGCACGAATCTGTATTGCAGTTAGATCTAATAGATCCAAATAATAACCCAATACCCATACCAGTAATAATACTGTTACATATATTA
>Ga0307928_10003281_pt1 | contig 12348 bp, 17 predicted proteins | sample AceLakmetagen232_FD_201815 | JGI IMG/M metagenome (GOLD analysis project Ga0307928, IMG submission 201815) | Saline water microbial communities from Ace Lake, Antarctica - #232 | ecosystem: Environmental > Aquatic > Non-marine Saline and Alkaline > Saline | place: Antarctica: Ace Lake... | reverse complement strand
CATTGCCCAGTTCCTTTTCGGGTAACGGTGAAGGTATCTGATCCATCTGATACCATCCACTTCTGATCCTTTTTCTTTGCCATTTGAACCTCCTTGCTGTTTGGTGTGTTGTTTTCTGGGAAGAAGCCCCGACCCGGCTCGACCCGTAATCGGGGGTTGTTCTATTCGCTTGTTGGCATCTTGATTACAGTGCCAAACGGTGGTTCAAAATGACTGCCACCCCATCTCCCTGCTGAGGATGATAAAATCCACAGGACAGGGTAATCAGGCTCGTCCGGAAACGAGCTACAGTAACCATCGGTGAAATACACCGCTCCGCACAGGGTTATATCCTTCTCCTTTACCCATTCAAACGGAGGACAGAAATCTGTACCACCACCCCCATACATCTTGAGGCGGAGTGGCATATCTTCAGGGGTAATCTCCTGAGTCTTGGCGACTGCTGAGTCACAGTAGATGATTTGAACTTTCAAGTTATCCCTTCGCAGGATACCCTGAAGCTCACTCGCTGCTTCATTTAATTCCTTCTCCGACATACTCCCGGATGTATCAATAAAGAACCCGCAAGTGCCAGGGTTCTCTGACCTGAGAGCCGGTAGGATAAACGAAGAATCGTGATACCGGCGGTTAGGTCTACGCCAGCTCCAATCGTCCCTCGCAAGCTCAGTAGCCCACGAAGAAATAACCTCCAACGCATTAGTCTTAGGTGCTGTCACTTCGGCTACGAGCCTCTCCAGATATCCCGGTAGAGTCCCACATAATTTAGCTGCTGTAGCCGCCTGGACTATATGCCGCTTCATTACCGCCTCTGCTTCAGCCTTCTCCGCCTTACTGGCTTTCTTAGGCTTATCACCTTTAGCATTGTCTTTCGGAGTCCAATCGCGCACCTCCCCACACTTACCGGGGTCGCTATTCTCATCATCCTTACCATCACCTTCAGCACCTTCGCCATCTCCGCCCTTACCTCCGTCACAGGGTTTACTGTCTCCTTTCTCTTCCTGCGGGGGAGGAGGATTCTCGGCTAAGAGTATATCATAGACCTTCTCGCAGCCCATATCCTTGAATCTGCTATCACACGGAGGTTCAAATGGTAATGTAAATGGTTCTGAGCCGGCGGTAATGATAAGATTAACAACGTGATCAGCAGCCATATTCCATACCATCGGGTTTCGATTGCCCCTTCTCAAGTGGTGCATAAGAACCGTGTGCCAAACTTCGTGAGCCGTTACTCCAACAATCTCGGGGATAGTGAGCTCTTTGACGAACGCAGGGTTATACCCTATCACGTTACCATCAGTCCACATCGTAGGACACCGTCCATCAGGGATACAGGGCATTCTCAAAGCCAGAGCAGCGATGAAACGGTGAGATAGTATGACTCTCGACCTCGCTGACTGAACCTTTTTCTGTGCCTCATCGAAATCTTTCCCGATTTTAGCAGCCAACTCCTTTGCTTCCTTCATCATTTTTTCAATGTTCATATTGCCTCCTTGGTTGTGGGTTTTCTCTGAGTATGGGACGACCGCCCGTGACGGCAAGTCGTCCGTTCTTATGTTATTCTCCTCTCCCATTCTGATTGCTCATTTATCATATCCTCCCCGTCATCATAGAACTCGATATACACATCTGCTTTCGAGCGTTCTCCTACCCTAACCTTCAAGTCAGTAGGAGACTCTTTGGGCTCGGTGGACAGGACTACATCTCTAATCTTATCTCGCACCTTGTCGATCAATGGAAGTAACTCCATCTCCTTCTCAGCATAGAACGAAATAGTAACGTGCATTTGGCTATCGTACATAGTGCCTCCTTGTGGTTTGTGGTTTCTCCGATTGAGTAAGCCGCCCAGTGGTATCGAGCCACTGAACGGGTGGTATTACATTCCGGTCATCTTCGCGAGGATCGCATCGACATCTTTCTTTGCCTTCGCCCGGATTTTATCCTCTTTCTTGAGATCGGTTCTCGTAAGACCGGAGAACTTGGTTTTAATCTCAGCAAAGAGCTTGGTAAGGTTCTCGTCCTTCATAATGTTCTGCTTCGGAAGGACGTTGATTAAATCCCCTACTGAGTTGAGGAGACTCTGGTAAACCTTCGGCTCGGCTTGAGCGGCAACTTCACCCAGATGGGTCAGTATCGACCGAACATTCTTGACGAGTGCTCCTTGAGCCGACGCTAACGCACCGGATATTCCCGCATTGACCTCTTTCTCAAGGTCAGCGGCTGCTTCTTCGCCAAGTGTATCTACGAACTCACCCAGTGAACTCCCCTCGGGTAGAGGGAAATGGTTGATGGCAAGATAGAACTTTCCTACAAACTCTTCCTTGGTAGGATAGTTAGCCGGATCGTAAAGACCCGCCAGACGTCCCACCTCTTTCTTTACCTGATCTTCATACTCAGTCTCGAGCACTTTAATCCGGCGTTGCCCTTCTGCCTTGAGTTTATTCATCTCCGTAACGAAGTCAAAATACAACTCCATCGGCAGGAGACGACGACTGCCCTCATAAGGAAGGGTCATCTTGCTGAAGAAAGACCGTGCTCGAGACCTCCAAGAGCGATACTGGTCATATTCAAACCAGCCCCGCAGGAGATTCTTAGCGTATCTCCCGGGTTTCACACCCTCTTTGATCCCCTCTGCCACCCGGACTTCCTCCGTTGCCTTCTGGTCAGTAGCCGTCCCCCCGAACATACCTATCTTCAGGGTTGTGACCAGTACAGCAGCTTTTAACTCTGTCATCTTAGCACCTCCTTGTGCTTGGGTTGGTGTGATATTTCTCTGCCCTTTTGGACATAGCTGACGACGGTAATGAACCGCCGCCAGCGTAGGGTCAGTCATCCATTAGCACCTCTTTGTTTGCCTTGATCCACTTCTGGAATCCCGGCTGCTGCACCAGCTTTTTGTTGCCCCTGATTGAGTCCTTGACCAGCAAGACCTCGAACTCTTTCGGTAATCTCGCTGCAAACATCAGGACATTATCGTAATTTTTCTTCTCGGACAGTCTCGCAACTGCACCGGAGAGAGCATAGATAACATCGGGGGACTCAGTAACGTCAGGAATAGTTACCGTTTCAGGATTAGCGATACAGAAAGCGGGGTCAGGCATCTTGTCATATACGTCCAAGAAAGCCATCAGTTCTGTCGCAAACCCTTCACCAGCAGCTCCTTTGATACATTCAAAGAGCGTATTCCCGATAAGAGTAGGTTCATCAAGCCATTTAAAAGCATTGACAACCGACCGTGGGCAGGGCGAGTTGGTACATTCGACCGTAGGCTTCCAATCGTTCAGAAGATTCTTGCCGTCAACCCGTGAGGTGAACCGCAGAAAAGCGATTCCCTTTGCGTTGATTTTGTTACTCACCGCCCAATCTTCCCAATCTTCCAACGTAACGTCGATAGACAGGATAGTATCGCACCGAGACTTGAGTGCTTCAAGAACCGCTCGTGCTCCCGACTTGTCAGAAGCCCGATTAGCACACGCTACTAATGTAACGTGAGGACTAATGGGTATGCCACCTATGATTCCGGGGTGCCACACCTGCATTAAGGCTGCCTGAACAGCGGTGGTCGCTTGAGCAATTTCCTCAAAGACTGCGACCAGGGGTTTAGTGGCTGTCGTAAGTTTCTTGAGGTCACTAAAAACCGCAAAGTCTGCTTCCTTATCTCCTGTCCTGATGGGTAATCCATTCAGGTCAGTAGGGTCAAGATGAGAGCAGTTGATAACTTGAATATCAATACCCTCTTCCTCTGCGACCTGTTCAACAATAGCCGACTTACCACAACCGGGTGAGCCGATGAACAGCACCTGACGTTGTTTCTTAAACGCAACTCTCAGCACGTTTTTTGCATCTGGTATTCTCATTTTTCTTCCTCCTTGCTTGGGTTGGTGTTGGTGTTTTTTTCCGTGGTACAAAACTGTGTTGCCTAGTGATAAACAACACAGTCTTTATCTACTCAGACGGATGCTTCGGAATATCGGGGTCAGGCATTTTAGATGAGTCCCACCACGGACAAGTATTGGCTTTTGAACATAATATGCCTTCATCCCTCGTTCTTCCGTAATAAGGACAAAAATCTCGACAAGTGCATACCCCCTTCTCCGTAAGCCATCTTATTGCTTTCAAGGTGGTGTATCCAATTCCCGTTCGGCACAAAAGATCCATTGATTTTACCGCCCGAACATCAACGCCTTCCCACCTTCGTAGTGCTACAATCATCGTACTGGCATTACTAATTGATGCTTTATTCATAATTGTCTCCTTGGTTGTGGTTGTTTTCTCATAATGTATAGCCGAGCCGCCCTTCGCAGGACGACCCGACTTGGCTACTTAACCGCCCGCCCGAAAGCTCCGGTCGTAAACCGATTATTGCTTTTCGAGGTGGACAGCAGGCTCACCAAATTGGCTTTGTACTTCTTCCGCCTCTTCTCTTTCTTTTTCTGCTTATTCTTCATCTACTTCCCTCCATTCGGTTTTGGTTCCGCTGGCAAGAACTTGACGCTCCTGCGTGATCCTCGTCCTCTCTGTGTAATGTGCTCGACAGTCTTTCTTGGCGGCACGCTTACACCTGGGAAGGTAAGGACAATCACCTCCGCAGAATCGTTGTGGGAGCCAGCAGTCTTTAAGGTCAGCCGATGAGATAACTGCTGATTTCAATCGCCACCCCCTTGACCAGCACCCTCGTCGATGTGTCTATCAAAGCCCGCATCGTTCATAGGGTTGCGTTTAGATGTTGACTTCTTCTTGCCCAGCTTCCACGACCCGATTGCTATCTTAACCATCGACCGATGACTTGGTATCTTGAAGTTGGTTCTCGGTATCTTAAACCTGAATCCTTTCATTATGCCTCCTTTGGTTTGGGTTTTCTCCGTACAACTATGATGCCCCGACCCGTGAAGGACGGGGACACCGTATTAAAGGCGACAGTATTCGAGAGCCGTCGTATAATTAAACAACAGATCGGATAAATGTTCGATGACTACGATTGCACTTACATCCTCGCAGCCGTTGATATGCACCGCTGGTTCGCCGTACACCATTTGAAACTCGAACAACGCAGCTATCTCAGCAGTTATATCCTCTGGTCGAGAGTCCGTATTGATGTAATAAAACCTTACCCATTGGTCATCGAAGTCCTTACTCCGCGACACCCGGACAGCATAAATCGTGTACCCATCATTGAGACATCCAAGTAACTTCTCGAATGCCTCGTCTTTCTTTACGAGTTTGTATTCCATCTTGATACCTCCTTTGGTTGTGGTTTCTCCGATGAAGTGCCAGCCCCCAAGGGTCACTACCCCTTCAAAGCTCTGGTAACAGGAGAAACCAGAGCACGGGACTGGCGAATATTAGGTATGTTTTCAACAAAAAGTAGCCATTTTCCACTATATGTAACAGGTCAAGCATTATAAATAAAGGAATAGTTACTATTGATTCGTAGCCTGAAATTCTCAATATCAAATTCAAATCCAGGTAAACTAAATAGCCTTGATGAATTATGGATTGAGTATAGCAAACTTCTCCAACTCCTTTTCTCTCGTCTCCGTAATAGGCTCAGTGTAGATAATTCATACTTAAAGACCCTCTCTACTCCCCTATCTGCTCGCTATCGTCAATGTGCAAAGAGACAAGCAATGCTTTCTTTCAAATCATGGTGTAGGGGACAAAAGAATAGCAACAAGAAACCACCAGTCTTTACTTCCCCCCATTTGGTTCTCAATAAAAACCTCGTAAATATTTCTCCTCGCGGCAACTCATTTGATATGTGGGTTGGTATTTCCGTTTTAAAGAAAGGGAAGAGAGTATATCTCCCGATCAAGCTATATAAATATGCTAATAACTTTTTAAAGGACTGGGAGTTAGTACAAGGTTGTCGCCTTAATAGGAACAGAAAGGGGTGGTATTTGTCTCTTACATTTCGTGCTTCTCCCCCTATTCTTCCCATTAGCAAGAATATGGGGGTTGACATTGGGTATAGAAAAACCGTTACGACATCAGAAGGAGAATCAATCGGTAAGATAAAGACATTGTGTGAAAAGTGTGCCAGAAAGAAACAAGGCTCTCTATCCGAACGTCGAACAAAAGAAGAAATCCGCAACCACATTGGGAGGGTAACAAACCAACTAATAGATGGGAATAGTAATATAATTGTTGAGGACTTAAAGCATTTAAAGTCCAACAAGAAGGGGAAGTGGAGTAGGTCTACCAATCGAAAGTTCAATAGTTGGTATTATCCCCTAATACTAAGAAGAATCCGGAATCGGTGTGAAGTAGTTGGTGTCCAATGTCACTCGGTAAATCCGGCATACACGAGTCAAGATTGTCCAGAATGCGGACATCGTGACCCGAAGAACCGCAAGAATGAGGTGTTTCTCTGTACTAAATGTGCATATTCGGCTGATGCTGACTATGTTGGTGCCAGGAATATCCTCAGTCGTTTCTTGTGGCGATCTCAGGAGCTTATAGTCCCTGTGGTATCAAATCAAGAACAGCAGTTTGATCTTGGCCCGATTGGGGTTAGGTATCAACCTGTACTTTAAATACTCTTGATAACTATTGACCCCTACGCACTGACTGGCCGTAAGTGTGTGTTCTCTATGGAGTGCCCGGGTTTGACCCCGAAGCACCCCGTTTGCCCCCCTCTACGCCCCCCTTCTCCTCCACCTTACCTCCCCCTTTTTTAGGATTAGCCACGCAGCTATCTCGACTTCTTCACTATCAGTATCAGAGAGAGCCTCGTAGATATTTCCTATTTCTACGTCGTCTTTTGGGTTAGGTCCGAATCTAATTGCGACTATTTGTTCATCGTCGTAATCAAAGATCATTATATCAACTGGAGGTAGAGCATCACCATTTATATCGAACATTGAATATGTTGCTACATAATCCTCAGGTTGAACATAATTTTTGTACGCCGGACCTTTTACTTCTACATAATTATCTTTCATCTTGCCTCCTTTGGTTTGTGGTTGTTTTCTCATACCCGCCACGAGATTTGGGTCTCGTAACGGGGATTAGGGTTTACTTGAGATAAACGTTCATTGAAGCAACGTTCTTGTCTCCGAACTTATTCTCCGCTTCGGTAACAGTCCAAGTTACCCGGTTGATACACGGCAGTTTGTTAATCTTGGGCAGGATCTTCTTCTCCCACGCATCTTTGTCGATGTCGTAGAATTTGACCCTCCAAGCTCGTATCCCGGTGTAACGATGGCGGTATTTCAATCCGCTCTCGTACACAACTTTGAATACTGCTTCGATCTTCGCCCGCTTATCTTCAATCGTAAGGTCAGCAGGTTCGACTTTCTCCTCCACAACCGGGGTTGCCGTCAGTCCATCAAGCTCTACTATATCGAGTCCGAGCTTCTTGGCGGCAGCCTCAGTCTGTGCTCGCGTTGGTTTACGAGAGGACTTCTTTTTCGTCTTGCGTTTCGGCTTAACAGCAATCGCTGTCATTTAGCACCTCCTGTGCTTGGGTTGATGTTGTATTCTCCGACTTTAATAGGTATGGACACCTTAACCTCGCAGGCACTTAAAGCCCGCCAGATCGACGCAGGGGGGTTATCCCTACGTTATTGGTGTTCTCCTACGCCCCGGACGGATTCGACGCCGTAGCGGGGACTGTGGTTTAGTATAGAAAGTGAATTGGTACGGGCGACCGTTTGGTTATGTATGCGATCTCGGCCACTCCATGCTCGGGGAAAGGTTGGACGATACGATATCGCCCTTTCCGTAACCCTATTGTGTTATTCGCAGGGATAAACATTTCTTCCCCTACAATCATCGGGACTTTCAACGCATCCAACTGTTCTTGCGTTATCCATAAATCCATTGCTAACCTCCTGTTAGTTTGGATTGTTGCGGGTGTGGGTTTTCCACATAGCGTAATCGGGAAGTGAATCCCGCTACGCTTTCAGGGTTAACGCATGATCTTATTAGCCGTCGCACCTATCAGAATTGATAGGCCGAGGAACAATGCGACAGAAAGGTCGATGTTTGCCGCGATCCAAGTCATCATTAACAATCCTCCAGCGAATCTATTGCGTTCATGCAGAGATTTTGGAAACCATCTTCAGTAACGGCGTCGTTACGATCAACATAACCGAACTCTCGGCAATAGCCTATATCAAAGCCAACGATTCCCGTATCGACTTCGATTTCTACGTCGCTATCTCCATCCACGCTGTTCAGCAAAGAACATTCGTGTCCATCTACGTTAGTCATCATTTGCACCTCCTGTGCGTTGTGGTTGTGATGTTTTCAAACACATTACGACCCGTCATCGACGACGAGCCGTAATTCTGGGGTTAGGTTACGTATCCAGTCCATTCTTCCTCACGCATCCACCAAGTGTCCGTAACTTTGTCACGGCGCACAATATTACACGGGACACGCACGAGGAAGTTTCCCACCACGCACGCGAGCGGATAGTCATAGACGTATCCACCTTTGATAGGCAGCGGGGCTGATTGATTCATAGCGGGATACAGCAGATCGAAACATTTCTCTCCGTATCTGTCCCACAGGCGATCGTAACCGAGACGTTTAAGATCGTCACGGCAACGCACAACTTCAAGGATAATTATATCCTTCATAACGCACCTCCTTTTGGTTAAGTGTTTTCTCGTACAGACCGGATATAGGCGTAAACCTATAACCGGCGTATCGGGGAGGGTTGCGTTAGTGGTTTATAATTATAATTCAGCGATACGATCCAGAGTTTCATCCTCGATCGCACACAGTTTAACTATCGTAAACTCGTTAATATGTTCGTACCAGACATAAGCCATCACATCGTAGCCCTTAGCCGAGCCTAAATGCGGGACAGTCACTTTTGTCCAGACCGCAGCCTTTGGAATGTCCTCACGCAACAACATCTCTTCGGTTGACCAGAACATTCCGTAGGCTCCCCGCCCAAAGTTTTGAAGCGTAACAAAAGCGGCTTCATTCTCGATGACGCACAGCCCATAAAGGTCCGTAAGTCTCTCGATCCGTCTAAATTGCGTGTAAGTCGTTTCACGTTGATTTTCCATTGCTAACCTCCTGTTTTCCCCGAAATGAGACCACGCACGCTCTACAAGTTTAGTGGTTCGTAATTGTTAATCTTGGTCGTAAAAAGACGGGATTTCGTATCCCATCGGGATGTACGCTCGCTTTCCGTTTCCTTCAACAAGCGCCAGCATCGGGATTGTCTGAGCGTAATCTTCGCCATTGTTTCCGGTCTCGTAAGGGTCATCAAGCGAAGCCTCGACCCTCGCAACATCATCGGTGATCCGTATATGGATAACACCGACATTATTATCACGCACGATTTCCTCGGCTACGATTCCGTTCATTCCAATGGTTTCGTAGGTTGTAATCCAACCCGCATCGCCATCGAGGAGTTCGCACACTGTCCAGCCATCGTTTTCTGTCGCAATTTGAGTTAAAGCGATCTTAAAGTCAACGCAACCAGAATAAAAGATTTGATATGTTTTGCTCATAATATTCATTCCTCCTGTTCGTAGAGCGTGGTGATCTCCGATATCCCGTAAACGTTCTATGAAGAACGCAACGGGTTTATGTTCATCTTGGTTGAGCAAACCGCTTTCCCCACTTGATCTTCGCACCTCCATGTGTCCCCATCATAGAAGAACCATCGCAACCACCATTTAGGAGAGCGCAACGCGCCCGCACGAGCTTTTGTGGGCGACAAGCTGAATCTACATCGACCGGACGCAAGCCCGATTTATAATAGATACGCCAACACCTGGGTCTAACTCGTACAACTCTATAATCACTCATGTTCGTATCCTCCGGTTATAATAGTAAGAGACGGCGAGGAATCGAACCTCGCAAAGCCCAACAATAGTCAACAGGAAACCCGCACGGGAATCGAACCCGAATAAAAACCCGCTATCGTATCGCTCATCTCCGGCTCATCGTAAACGACAAGCCTATCGGAGAAAACACCACACCAGACGCAGTTTATATAATTGCAATACAAGCGCAATTAATTTATATCTGCATCACAAACTGTATAAACGCAATAACCTATCCAAATCTCGTCACCGCACCAGACATATCGGATGTCAGTCTGGATTAGCAAACGTCTCTTGATCTATAATAATCGCACCACTCACCACATTTATCAGGACCGTAATCAGGTCTATTCCCCCGGAGCCTCGTAGAGGACTTATCATCGGGTTGTTCGTAAAAACCAGTTAGAATAGATGGGAACGCAATCAAGCGTTCTCTTCGGACCTTTACTATGGGTCAACCACCTCGCGATCGCACCGCTGTCAGAGTTGAAACAGGCGCCCGTATCGGGACTCCGCTTATTCATCAGCGTAACGATATACAGTTATTAATGTTTTCATCTACGTTTAGCGACCTCCCGAAAGTTACAAACCGAAGTTAGCAACGGATGATTCGGGCCGACTCACCGTAGTTGTGTTTATTCCTCACTAGCGGCTCGTAAACGAAACTTAATTGTCAAAGATCACGCACTCCGAGATCAACTCTCTATTTCCGCAATCTTGTGATCCCCCCGGCTTGAGGTGTCTAAACGCACCCCGTGTATCACCCCCCTTAGCAACCCGGCCTAATTCTAACTCCGAACCCCCCGCACCTCGAACCTCATCTCTGATCCGATTATCTTATTATCTCACACCTATTTCGTAGTTCAAGAACAATCTTCACCGTACACCATTTTTATTGATACTAAGCCCCTATTAACGTGTTATATATCAATAACTTACAACAACAAGCGATTATTCTCGCTACTGAGCTGTTTTAATCGCTTACGCCTAATCGCAGACGCGATAGTATAAATTTTAAAAAATTTTAGGAGTCGATCGTGCTGAGGGTGTTCAAGCTCGCGAATGGTGTCGTTGACGCACGAAGAAGAGATAATATCGTATAAGATTGTGTAAAATCAGTTACGATTGAAGAAGAATAGGTTAAAACTTGCTTAGATAGGCTGTCTCTGTGGAAGACGTAAATAAACAAAAGGAAAGTTTTTAAAATTGCGCTTAATCAAATCGCATTAAGAGAAGCTGTAATGTCTGCGTATCACTCTTTTTCAATGATATAGTTTTTCAAATTGCTTGTCAACCTTTATTTTTTGAATTTTGTCGTAACTCGTTGATGCTCTAGGAGAAGATTTTTTTATTTTTCGTTTTTTTTCTAAAACGCACTCCCGGAAATGCGCCCCCTTTTCCCCCTTACCCGCCCTCAGCCCCCCTTTGCGCCCTTCAAAAAGTCGGTGAAAAAATTAGACCCCTCGCAGCTCCTACGTTAGCTCCCCTTTGCGGTGTGTCCCACTTTTCATTTCAGTTGCTATATTTTCGTTTTTTGTTTTTTTTGAATTTACAAACTTTGGTAATTTGTAACATAAGAATCACGGCAATCCATTGTGATCGCAACCTCAACTTTAATAGGTATTTGCCTATAGAGATGGCATATACGGTGCCTCGTTCCGTGGGTGCGAGAGACAGTCGCAGAACCCGCACTGAGCTACGGTTTGCGGCACTTCGCACGCAGTCTGCGTTGAGCTACGAACGGGTCATTTGGTGCGTTGATTTCGGGGTAGGGTTGATGTCGGGTCTCGTAATAATAATCGCTCCTGCGCGATCTGAGAGCTTCTTTTTATACGATATCTTGCATCTTACTGGGCTGCAAGATGGCTACGGTTTGGGGTGTTTCGGCGCAGTTTTGAGATGAGGCCACGCAGGGTTCAAAGCAGCAGAGCTATGGTTTCGTACAGGTCGCCTTCAGGTTTTGCACGGCGTATTATTTTAATTTAAAGTTGAATCGCAGTCTGTTTCTGTGTTGATTATTGCGCTGTCTATCAACGGCGTGGCGGGCCTCATACTAGTATCATTGGTATCTCCAAGGCTCATAACATCGGCTGACGATCTGCGTCGCAACTCCTCGCTGTGTCTGTGTGTGCGACCCTGCGTCTTGCGGCAATCCGCAGCTATCAGTTACGATCGCTCAATATAATTTAAAAAAGTTTAACATAGTATAAGATAGTATAAAATCACAATGAATAATAATACCCCAACTTTAATAGGTATGCTTGGCAAGCGCAGGCATATACGGTGCCTCGGCTCGTTTGACGTAATCTATAACCAATTGCAATCGTACACAATATGGCTTGTGGACAACTTGTGGATAAGTGGTGTCCGACTGGTGGATAACCGGTGGATAACGTGTGGATAACTCTATTATACAATAGTTTGTTATATTTGATATACACTTCTCGCGCATCTGTCAACTATATTATTCGCGGATTATCCGGGGTGATAATATTGTATAGAACTATATAATGATATTATCCTGATATTGTGTAATCATATATTCTGATCTGATATATTA
>Ga0307928_10003280_pt1 | contig 12349 bp, 16 predicted proteins | sample AceLakmetagen232_FD_201815 | JGI IMG/M metagenome (GOLD analysis project Ga0307928, IMG submission 201815) | Saline water microbial communities from Ace Lake, Antarctica - #232 | ecosystem: Environmental > Aquatic > Non-marine Saline and Alkaline > Saline | place: Antarctica: Ace Lake... | reverse complement strand
GTATTAATAATATTTAAATCTTCCTAGTTGTGATACTTCACGCCCACACTGGGAATTGAACCCAGGTCTCTCGGTAGACAACCGAGTGTATTTCCATTGTACTATGTAGGCTTACGTCTGTGATGTAAATTATGAATTGCCCCCTGCAACCATGGTTTCTATGAACAGGGGGACTTGTGTTATCATGCTTAGGACTAACAACCTAAGTAGTGGCGTGTGTTTGCAAACCTACAAGGCTCTTCATGATGACTATGATTTTATACTGCTTTTTCGTGTACCTAATCCGTATTTGATGTGGAAGCCGAAATCTTTTCTCCAATTGCTTTGATCACATTAACAGTTACTGCATTCCCCATCATTTTATATCTTTGAGTGTCTGAAAATCCTTCTGTCCAGTTGTCAGGGAAGCCTTGTAATCTTTCACATTCAAGGGGAGTTAATCTTCTTATCATGGGCATTACTATATTTTTTTGATCACCACTTGCACAATTTTGTGAAAGTGTTGGACAAGCATCTTTATATGTTGTATAATTTAATTCCCTCTTTCCATGTTCATAAGGCATCTTTGGTCTTCCTCTCATTATTGCAACTCCATGAATATCTTGACCGGTCATTGTGAAACTTGGTTCTCCTGGTTCTTTAAATCTTCTTCCGTTTTGTCTTTTTTCTGCTCTATCCGGTGTGAGGACTGCTCTGACAATTGCTGTTGAGTTTGAGTGGAGACCTCCTGAATGTCCCCCTGCTGTGAATGTTCTAACAACTGGCCTGCTTTCATTAATATCCTTGTCATTGCATCTGAAAGGAAGTATTTCTGATCTGGATTCTCCTCTAAGATTTCCGATAATGAATACCCTCTCTCTGCTCTGGGGGACTCCAAAAAATTTGCTGTTAAGTACCATCCATTGAACTTCATACCCCAATTCATCCAACGTTTGAAGGAAGATTCTAAAAGTTTTCCCCCCTTCGTGATTGAGTAGGCCTTTGACGTTTTCAAGGAATATAATTTTAGGTCTTTTAACTTTAGAAATTCTTGCAACTTCAAAAAACAATGTACCTCTAGTATCTTCAAGCCCTCCCCTTTTTCCAGCGATTGAGAATGCTTGACAAGGAAATCCTCCACAGAGCATATCAAATTCTGGTAATTCTTCTGGTCTAATAAGTGTACAGTCTCCCCAATTTCTAATGTTTGGGAATCTTTGTTCAAGCAATTTTGAGGCATATTTATTGATCTCTGATTGCCCAACACAAGTAAACGAGTTGTATTCTTTACCTGAGGGGTCTTGCTCTCTGGAAAGTAAATCCTGTTTGCTTCCCCCACCTTTGGATTGTGGACACCTATTCCCTTGTAATCCGAGTTCAAATCCTCCTGCCCCGGTGAACATACTGAAGTATCTGATTTCATTTTCTTCCATCCTTGTTCTCCTTTTCGTTATTATAAGTCATCTTCCATTTTGTACCTTTGTTTGAACCATTGCCTCTGCTATTAATTCGGTTGGTTCCACATTTAATAAGATTCCCCATGTCTTGGCGATTTGTTGTGCTGTGAAGATTCCTTCTTCCAGAAACTTCTTTCTTATGATCTTGATTGCTTGTGGTCGTTTTTTGTTCTTCTCTAGTTCAATATCCTTAACTAATTCCATGTTTTTCATTGCGTTCTTTTTCTTATTTTTAACATCCTGAATTTGGTCTAGGAGATCTTGTTCTTCTTTTTCTAGACTCCTTAAATGTGCTACTGGATTTATTGAAAGATTTCTAGATCTTATTAACCAACCAATATAATCGGACTTTGAACTGAACCCTTCTTGTTTGCTATCAAAATCCATTAATTCTACTTCTTGATCGGATAAATTAAAAGACTTAATGTTTGTTCCACCTTCACTCTTTTTCCTACCCATAATTATATTCAAATAATCGGTCTTTTTAAAATCTAATCACTACTTTATGGTTAGACACAGGTCTGTTTCCAGTGGAAAAATCTTGATCCAAAAGATAATAGATTAATAACTTAATAATTAATTAATAAATTAATAATATATTATATATTATATATTATATATGTTCCACAGGAAGTCAAGGTAAAAAATAATAAAAAAAATACTTAAAAACCCTAGTTGAAAGTAAATTCAACGTCAGAATCTTCCATGTCGCCCTCTTCGAATACTACTGAAGCTGTTGCGTCTAGTTTCATCTTTAACCTTTGTGCTACACCCTCTTCTAGAGTGTATCTAACATCAAGTTCAAAGAAAACTTCTGCAATCTTGTCTTCATCTTCACCAAGACCTAAGTCGATTATAGTTACTTCATAATCGTCAATATCTACGTCTTTAAGTTTGTCAAATCCTTCTATGTCTTCATTATCTTTGAACCATTCTTCAAGGATAGCATAGTCGTCATCTTCAAACTCAGCAACTGCAATATTGTAGGCTTCAGTTTCGAGTTCTTCGATTTCGTCAGCGTACAGATCTTCCCACAAGTCGAGTACCATATCGTCCGATTCGAACTCTGGTATTTCTATTGTAGCAGCTGTTGGGATTACTACTTCTGCTGCAATTTCTGCGGCAGTAGGGATAACCTGAACAGGTATCTTGCTGATTACTTGGGCGGCAATTTTATCAGAAAGGGCCTTCTCATCAACTTTATTTCCACCACTAATTGCTAATGCTATTGCACTTAGTAATACTGCTAGAACTAATAGTCCGATAATCCAACCATCTTTATTTTCCATATTTTGCCTCCATAATTTAGTTAATTCTCTAAATACAGTTTCCTTTTTAAAATCTCTTATTTAACCGAAGAATACCAATCTTTAAAAACTATTATTGAGTAACTACAATAAAGAAGAAGGGCCCCTTTACATGCTGAGTCCATGCACTGGGCCCTTCTTGTTCTTAAAAAAAAATAATTATTTATTTAGAACTGGTAAGTCTCTAATTCCAAGTACCCCTAGAATTGCTACTATTCCTGTCCAAAAACTTGCTATTGGAAAATCTCCACCATTTAACCAGTTGATCACTCCAGGAAGAATTAATCCAACCCCTCCTAAGATTCCAGCCCATTTGGTTTTAGATTTAAACCATGCTTTTGTTTGTTTTTTTATCATTTTTACCTCCCTATAATTTTGTTATTTTGTTTAAATGTTTTCTGACTGTTCTTGATTTTCTAACGTGATTATAATGTAATTCTGGACTTCCAAAAGACATCTTACAAACACTGCACTCTAAACCCCAAGCCCAAAGAGGATATTCTTCACAAATCAGTTTTTTTAAAAGCAATATAAATTTATTCATTTTTTTTCACTTATTTTAATAGGGGACTTTCCTTTATGAACTTTGTTGTTTAAGTAAGTAATTAATTTATTAATTTGATCTTCTACTTCTTTTTCAGTATAATCCATTTCGAACCCTTCTTTGTCTGATTTGTAAGGGTACATTGCCTCACGATCATGAACTGAGAAATATGGTCTCCCATGCATTGCACTCTTTGTGAATGCATTAAAAGATCCTTCATGAAAATATCCAAAACTGTCCTTGTGAGTACCCCCCCAAAAAGTAAGCATTGGTTTCTTAAAACATCCTGCTACGTGCATCCAGGAGCTATCTATACCCACGTGTGCTACTGCATGTTTAACTAATGGGATAATATTTCTAAATGAAGTATCTACTTGTAATGTTCCGGGAATTTGGGGTTCTACTTTGTTTCTTAGTTGTAAAATTTTAAATCCATTCTTTGTTAAAGTTTCAACAATCTTTAGAGCTATCTTTTGAGGGAGATCTCTTTGGCTAGAATCCATCTTTTCTTTTCCTGGGAGTGCATTTGGAGGCAAACCCCCAATTATTTGTAATGTTATTAGTGGCCCGTTTTGTTTATTATAATTTATTCCTTCTTGTTCTTCTCCCTTAGTTAGGTGAATTTCAGATTTTGGATCTTTGTCTAATTCTCCAAACATATATGCTTTTGGGAATATCTCCATTAAATGTTTTTTATTCTTTTCCCTATAAAATTCTTTTAATTCATAAGGATTTCCCTTTCTATAATCATTGTTTTTAATATAATCTTCAAATAAATATGGTTGACTAATATGTAAATTTCTAAAAATTCTTGGATTATACTCAAATATCTCTGGGTAAGCAGAAACAACTGTTATCTTTTTACTTGGATATTTTTCATTTAACCATCTAATAAAACTAGAAGCCATTACATGCTTTCCGATACCACCACTTATTTCAATTACATAATCCATTTTTTCCTCTTGGAATAAACTATTTGTCTTCAATTATAAGATTATGTTTATTTATATAATCTTGCTTTTTTAGCCCTTCTATTGATTCAAATTGATCTATATACCTCTCAAATTTTCCTGGTTCACTCTTCAAATATTTCTTACGATCCTCATGCATAAAAACAATTTCTTTCTTTCCATTATTCTTAAAGAGAACTTTCTCTTGGAGAACTCCTTCTTCTCCATGTTTTCCACTGGAAATACACCCTGCTCCTGCAACTGCTTCTCCGTTTGAATCATTCTCCCAAGTAGTCAATCCTTTTTCTACTGCCTTATGTTTATCAATTATCTTTACTGGAATCATGGTGCTGAATAAGGATAATTTCCTGCTCCTGCTAAATATTTATTTCCATCACACCCAATATAAGATAAATGTGTACATCCAAACTCATCATCCACCCACAGATTTCCAGCATAACTTGCTCCAGGACTAGGATTTACAGGGGGTCCATTTGAAAAATAAGAACAAAATTGGCAAATTCTCCAAGGTGCTTGATAAACATTTCCATCACCACCAGTCCAATTAAGATAATGTGTATTGTCTATCCATAAACTACCGCAATCTCCAGATGCAGATCCTTGACAAGTACCACATATTATATGCTCCCATTCGTTTTTATTAAAATAATGTAGATCATTTCCTTCTACCCAAATTTGTCCACTTTGAATTTGAGTAACTGCTGGAACACAAGTCCAACACATACATTTTGTGATTCCAGCCATCGACAAATCATCTCCTGAAACACAATCTGCGCAAGAAATAGTGCAATAAGTTCCATCACAACACACTTCCCATCCTGCTATTCCAACATTTGTCATTGTTTCTACCCATTGATTTGTCCAACCAGGATTGTCTGCGACTATATCTATACACCAATTTGATACTTGTTGATGAAGATATGTTGCTCCACGATACCATTTTAATTGCGTTCTTACAATTCCATTATAACAATCCCCATCTGTAACACACCATCTATATAAATTATCTGCAACTACTAACTCATAACCTGGCACAAAACATGCAGGAAATGCTTCAGATGTTCCTTGAACATCACAATATCTTGTAGACATATAACCTGTTGCATAAGTTGAACTTCCCGCGAAAAGATTGGGAACTGGCATATTAAAATTTGTTCCCCAAAAAGACATGATATCATTATTTGTTGAGCAAACTCCTTTTAATACCCAACCCTCTTGACATTTATAGAATGCCATTAATAACAATTAGTTCCGACTGGTACTGTTAATTTTCTACAAGCATAAATGCAATTCATATATCCTTCTGCAAATCTACAAGCAGTAGCTCCAACCGAACAACCTCCATTTGAAAAAGCATTAATATTTTTAGTCCTCATTGCCCCAAAACATGCACAAGTTGCTCCAAATTCAGCAACCTTTCCAGCAGAATTACAAATACTAATTATTCCTGAACTATCAATAACTGGTGTATGCACACATGTTGAAAAAAACCCACAAGCAGCATAAACTTCTTTGAATTGTCCAGGGCTTTCATTTGTCCCCAGACTATGTGTTGAATCTGCATCTTTGATATCCCCATCTAAACAAAGTCCACAAGCACTAATTGGAGCAATATAAGGATCTGCTGCATCTTCCCAAAAAGAACTTCCTCCTCCCCCAGCACCCCAAGCAACTGTTCCTGATCCATTTGTACATAAAACTTCCCCTGAACTTCCATCTGCTGAAGGTAATGTATAATCTCCAACGCTAACTGTTCCGGCAAAGTCTCCTGATCCTGCATTTACTGTGCTAGAAACAAAAAGAGTCCCATCAATACAATTAAAGGCACTAGATGCATTTATGTTTAAAGTTCCTGCTTGAATAACATGGGCTGGTGCTGAAATATTTGCATTAAAATACATCCAATCTCCAGAACAAGTACAAATATCTGTTCCTAAAATTCCTAATCCAATTAAATCTACAAAACTACAAGTAAAACAAGAATTGCCCCCAATACAAGTATCTAGTGTTTGATTTGAATATTCTTCTTGGTATAGATCATAAGTTTGATTGTCTCGATTGTTTTTATCTATTGCTGCTAAGACTTCATCTTTTTTATTTATTAATTTAGAATATGCTTTGTTTGTTACTTGATAATTTAAAAATTCTCTTTCTCCCTGGAAACCTTTTGTTACACCAACTATCCTTACTTCCTCATTTGAAAGACCTTGTGACTTTGCATTTAAAGTTATTACATCTCCTGCTACAATGCTCTGATTTGGATTGATTACATTAAAATCATATATCTTTACTGGATCCTTGTAAATTGCAACTAATGAATCTGCCAATAAGTTTGCTTCTGCTTGAGTAACTATTGAAGGATCTCTCACTATTTTTCTGATTGTCCCGTATGTTGATTTAGATGTTGCATCTTGCCCATTTGCTACATTAGATAAAATCCTAGTTTCCCCTTCCCCTTTTCCATAAACTCTTACATCATTTCCAATTGGATATGTTTGTGTTACTCTCAGATTGTTCATTTGAATGTTTGAATTAAATGTTGCTACACTTGTTGAACTTCCCTTATGATCTAAAACATCTATTTCTTGGTTAATGTAATCAATCCCAATATCTTGAGTTGTTTTTTCTTTTAAATTTGATATTGAATTATACAAACTTTCTGTGACTGCTAATCTAAAATCCATACTTGTTCCAGCTTCAATTGTTCCTGCTGACCAGGTGTCTCCGGCTGGTTGACTTGCTTCCCCAAGTATTGCTGTGAATATTGTTGCGCTAGCTGTTGCAGTCCATGGACTTCCTGCATAATCTCCGTTTTCTTTTGCTAGCCAGATCTCCCAACCAGATGATTTAATAGACATTCCCCCCCCACCTAAATAATCAACTGAGTCTACTAATCCTTTAAATTCCAGAGTTCCTCCTCTGTAAATCTTAACTATTGAACCCATTTCGATTAAACTTCTTTTACTTGAAGAAGATCCAGATATCTTAATATTTGCCTGGTTAACCATATTTAAATTGTCAGTGTATGAAAATTCAACATCTGGTATGATTGACCCTTCTTCTCCAGAAGTATTTGTGATTTTTAGAATGTAGTTGCTCATTTTTATGCGCTATAAGCGTTTCTTAATTTTATTGTATATCCTGCATCTAAGTTTGCTACTGTTATGTCTGAGGTTGTTCCTGCTGGGGCAAGTTGCAAAATTCCCAAACCAGTTCCCGTTTGAGTTGTATTTACTTGGGTTCCTGCAACTGTTGTATAGTTGTATTCTGTGACATAGACTCCATCTCCCGAATCGACCATATTAACAAAAGTCACAATAACTGTTTGACCAGTTGTTAGACTTGCTGCTGGAATTACTAATTGGTTTCCAAGTGAATCTGTGATTGTTATGTCTGATGCCCCGCTTGTAACATCCCCTGAAACTTCTTCTATAAAAGTATTAACATTTCCAGCGTTTGATACTTCTGCTCCACCGTCGGTGTGGGTTTGTTGAGTGTTATCAAATAAAACTCCAACTACTGTTTCGAATGTTGCTACATAATCTACAAAGTTTGTCCTTCCGCCAGCGTGTGTTTTTTTAATATCTGTTCCAACCCCTAAATAAAATCTATCTGAATCAAAATACAATTTCTTTAATTTGGTTGTTTCCATAAAATGTCCAGATAAGAGTCTATAATTTGTATTTTTACTTGATCCATTAAATTGTCCTGTTAGAACTATCTTTTTTGGAAGAACCCCTCCACCAGATACAAAAATATGGTATCTTTGATATTTTATGTTTGTTACAGTATGGTTTGAATTTATTGGATCATCAAAGGTTCTTGGATTATTTGGCCAATCAAATTTATTTGCCGTTCCACTATAATTTTCTATTTTCATTGTCATCTTATATCATCCCATTCAAACGTTTGTGTTTGAATATCTTTTTGACTTTCTTTATAATCATAAAAATCTTTTACATTAAATTCAAAACTTCTCTGTTCTGTGACTCTTGTTCCTTGCCCTTCTTGGCCTAGTGCTCCTTGTGTTGGATTTTGAAAAACATCTGATCCTACTGCATTGTATGCTTTTGATTGTTCTGCTAGTCCAGAAGCATATCCCCATGCTGCTCCTGCTAATGCTAAAGCTCCTAATCCCGCCAAAAATATCGGTGAAGAAACAACTCCTGCTATTGTTGCAACTAAACTTGCTACATTTCCAAGACCTGCAACCAATAAGCCTCCAACTTTAAATGCTGTGAAGGCTGCTGCAAATATTAAAACTCCTTTTGTTAAACTTCCAAATAAATCTGGATTAGACCCTACCCAAGTTGATAACCAATTTAGTTTATCTGCAAACCAATTAAATTCTTCCTTTAATGCATCTCCAACTGCAAATTGTAATTTCATAGCCCCTACTTCTATTTTAGCCATTGCTCCTGCTGTTGCTGGTGCACCTTTGGCCATTGCAATCATAGCTCCTGCTCCAACGATTGCCATTGTCCCGAGTGTTCTGGCTAGATTCTTTGCTTGACTATTCATTCTTGTAAAATCAGAATTAACTCCTTGACCAACTCTCTCAACGTCTTTGAACCCATCTTCGACTCTCTTTAATCCTCTTTCGATTCCTTCTGTTTCAATTTCCCCACCTATTGTGATTGATCCTACTTCTACCATTATCTCATTTTTTGCATCGCTTCGTTTATTTTTTGTTCTCTTACTGTTTTTGCATCAACAGCGTTTCCAATGTCTAGGATGTCAACGATGTCTTTCATCCTGCATTTTCTGAACTCTCTTGGACTAATTCCCTCTTTAAAAAACCTGTACTTAATCCACAACATAAACTCTTCCTTGTTTTCCAAGGAGAACCCCATGTCTGGATGGCTACACTGTATTTTAAAGATTAGTTTTTTTTTTCTTCGCTAACTGGAGAGTCTATCTCTTCCATTTTACGAATAATCTTACTAAAAGTTGAAGGTTTCAATTTCTTTAAAAGGTCCCATTTCTCTTCCTTACTCAAATCTTTCCAATCTTTGTTTAAACCAGTGATCTTTAAAATCAATTCCTTATCATAAGGAACGCTTACAAGATTTCTAATCTTACATTCATTAACCTTTTTGAAGTTTTGTTTTGGTTTACCTTTTTCATCAATAACCATATACTCCTCTAACCATTCATTTTCATCTCCGGCTGTTGTTGGTTTGTATTTGAATTTTCTACCTTCTATCTCAAACTCTACAGTATCTTCTTTTACAAAGTCTTTTTCGTATTCCATGTTTTACCTCCGATTAATAGTCTGTGAGCGCATCGTTAGCAACGATTGCCGTTGATTTAATTGTTCCAATAAGATCAACATTAGTTATTCCTTCGATATTTGTAGGACTTGTTGCAGCCTGCAAATAAACGCCAGTAAATGTGAACGTTATATCGTCTGCTGGACCTGTTCCTCTTATTAGAGCCAAAGTGTTTGTACTTGGTACAACTACTTGATCGTTCCAATCATCATAATAAGTGTCATCTTTTTGGTTGATATTAAATTTGCTTGTGTATCTTCTAACTTTGGGAATTGGTTCCCCAATCGCTTGATCTAGTGTTGAATTACAATACCTTGAATCTTGTTCATCTATTCCATTATCACATGTTAGTTCTCCACTATTAACTTCTACAACTTCGCTTCCAGCGTATGTTAATTTAGCCATTCTAAATTGAAACGCATCGTCGGTGTTTGCAGCTACACTTGTTGTGCTTGTTCCTGCACTTGCACTTTTTGCAAGACAATCTGCTGAAACTGTAACAAATCCATCAGTTGGCCCTGTTCCTTTAGTGAAACTTATTGTCCAGTTTGTGATTATACACCCTGTTAAAGTGATAACATGATCTGTTGCTCCTCTTTTTGCCCATTCTAATGTGAAAGACTTAACAACATCTGTTGCTGTGAAAGTATGAACTGTTGGTGCTATACTTGTGTTACTAACCGTTCCATGTGCGCAATATCTCAAAAACTTCCAATTTGTTGGGTTGAAACTTAAATTAAATCTATAAGTCTCTGGTCCCTTTTCCATTGAATCTATGTCTCTACTATCTGCTCCTGCCGTTAGAATTTCTTGCCAACCCTTTGAAAAGTCTGGGGTGATAGTATAATTCTTTCCAACAATGAAACCTTCTCCAGCCATAGATTTTGTTCCTAATGTTGCCCACGTGTCTTCTTCACACATTGCAATTTGTTCTCTTTTTCCGATCATATATTCTGTCATTTTTTTTTAACCTCCTTTATTTAATTACTCTCCGAGACATTAATGCCTTTAAGTTCTGCTTCCACAATTGTGTGAAAACATTCCATTTCTTTATTGAAGCCCATATCTCTTGGGATTCCAATTGGAGTATAATTGTATAATTCTGGGTGAAGATCGTTCTCATATGATCTAAAAGCTGCCATTACTTGATGGGCTAGATATTCTGCTAATTTGTCCCCTTCGTATTTAACACTATCAATTGTTTGGGGTTGGTTCTCTTTTGTCCAAATGTCTATCTGGAAATGAATTGCACTTTCTATATCAGAATTATATTGGCCCACTCGACCACCAGTTCCACCTACCACCAAAACATTCATTCTTGGGAAGGCTGTTTTACTTAAGGTTTCCTTAGCCTTATCTGGATAAATCCAATTAGAAGTTCCTCTTTTGTAGACAATATCCACGTTGTCTGTTCCAGAAGCAGTATTTGAATAAAATATAACTTTTTGATTTTGCCAATCTATGTAATAATCTTCATATTTGATTTGGGCTGTTCCGCCCACTGTGACGCTTGTAATGCTCGATAGAGTCCCTGTAGTGGGAGTTAAACTAAAAGTTGTACTACCACCATTAAACTCTTCAGTTTGTGATGTTTCTGCTCTAGCTCTAGGATCTGTTAATCTATTTCTTAGAAAGTCTACTAATATGTTTTTTGGGCTTATGAATACCATCTTTGGTTTTGTCCATCCTCTTGGATATCTGTCTTAAGTTTATTTATTATTTAAACATTGTTGTTTATTAAAATTCTCTCTCAAAATATCTAGCAAGCCAGATGTTTTTTACTTGATCCAATGCTGGCCTCATAAATGGTTGTGCAGATGTTCCAGGATGATTGATTTGTTTTGCAAAGATTGTTTTTCCCCCGGACTTGAATTTTAATGCTTTCTTGTTTAAGGGTTTAATCACGTGTGGACTTGTTCCGTATTCTACATCCACCCCATAATTGACTCCATCTCCAACTTCATAAAAAGAATATCCTCTTGTTTGGGGTTTCATAAACATTGAGTTCCTTAATAGGCCCTTATCTACTGGTGCATTTCTAGTTGCTAATTCCAATAATTTTAACATAGAAAAATATAAAACATTTTGTAATTGTTCGATTGTTAGTCCTTTATTGATCTTCTTTTGAATTGTGAGTTTTAATTTCATTAGCTCAACTCGATATTTTTAATTATTCCTGTTCTAAAAATCTCATTATTATCTCCTTGATGTTGAGAAATTATTTCTTCTATTCTCCAAGACTTAGAATTTTCATCTTTAATTATGTCTCCTGGTTCTGGACTCACTGTTCCATTTCCAGTTATTGAATCTGGATATTCGTGAAAAAAGAAGGCTTTTGAGTTTCCTGGAACAGCCAAACCCATTTCATGGATTTGTCTATCTTTTCTTGTTATATCTTGAATTAAAGTCCAAATAGTATATTCTGCTTCACTTACTGTTTTTACATCTCCCATCGAACCAGTTGTTTCTGTTTGTCTAATTAAAGTTAATTCCCTTCCATTATCTGTGACTATTCCCTGGAAGTCCTCTCTCATTGTAGAATAAACTAATCCACTTGATTGTTCAAAATAACTAACCACTATTGTCAGATCATCCCAAATTGGATTCAAAAATGTTACTGTTGAACTTGCAGACAAATGACTAACTGTATATTCTGTTGTTAATCCTAAGGCCAAACCACTTGCATAAACTAAGAAACCTCTCTGTTTTGTAAGTTGAGTATTGTTTAAAGTTAGAACTCTATTTGAATCTCCTGAGCTTCCAGAAAGATCTGCTCCTGTTCCATTAAATGTTTGTGGACTTAATATCATAGTAATAT
>Ga0307928_10003278_pt1 | contig 12351 bp, 11 predicted proteins | sample AceLakmetagen232_FD_201815 | JGI IMG/M metagenome (GOLD analysis project Ga0307928, IMG submission 201815) | Saline water microbial communities from Ace Lake, Antarctica - #232 | ecosystem: Environmental > Aquatic > Non-marine Saline and Alkaline > Saline | place: Antarctica: Ace Lake... | reverse complement strand
TGATTTTAAATCAATTGTCTTACAATTATCTTGTTCTCAACATCTTCATTGAAATTAAATTCGATTCAAAATAAAAAAGTTTCTTGGTTAATATAATTAATATAGCTATAATTACTAACAATAAAATATTAATTTTGGCTCATAGGCAGATTTATTATTGCGTATCGCAATATAAGAAACTAAAGTCAAGTTGGATTGCTTCTTGATTTTTCGTTTTTCCGAACTTTATTATATATGTAACATTACTTTATTGCCAAGGAGTGCCTATGAGCCACTTCTTTATGTATAGTCTTACTAATGTCACGATTAGAAAAATTAAGGAATATAACAACTCTTAATGACTGTGCAAAATTACTTGGATATAAACCGCAATCATTCTCATATATCTTGTATAGAATTCCAGATAATAATAAGTATATAGAATTCGAAATTTTAAAAAGAAATGGTGATACCCGTAAAATAAAAGCACCTACAGAAAAACTTAAACTCCTTCAAAGAAGATTAGCAGATCTACTAAATTGGTGCTATGAAGAAATTTATAATAAAGATAAGGAAAGATCATTATCACATGGTTTTAGAAAAAATCATTCTATTTTTACGAATGCAAAACAGCATAAGAATAAACGTTATGTCTTTAATATTGATTTAAAAGATTTCTTCCCCTCAATAAACTTTGGCAGGGTTCGAGGCTTTTTTATAAAAAATCATCATTTTGCTTTAAACACTAAAATTGCAACTTTAATTGCACAAATTGCTTGTTATAATAATGAACTACCTCAGGGTAGTCCATGTTCTCCAATTATTTCGAATTTTATCGGAAATTTATTAGATATTCGAATGGTTAATTTAGCTAAAAGTGTAAATTGTACATACTCTAGATATGTAGATGATTTAACTTTTTCTACTAATAAAAAAGACTTTCCACCCGAATTAGCAATTATGCAAAAAGATAATGATTGGATTATTGGTAACTCTTTAAAAAAAGAAATTGAAAAAGTTGGTTTCATAGTAAATGATAAAAAAATTTCTATGCAGTATAGAACTTCACGACAGGTTACTACTGGACTCGTTGTTAATAAGAAAGTTAACATAAAGAAAGAATATTATAGGAAAACAAGGTCAATGTGTTATGAATTATTTAAAACAGGTCAATTTTATATAGATAAAAATACACAGGACGATATTGAAGTAGATAATAATAACATTGGTAAATTGAATAAATTAGAAGGAATCTTGAGTTTTATTTATAAAATCAAGAGACCTTATGATAATAGAAAACCACAAAAGAGACGAAATAACGGTACTTCTATGACTAAACTATATAGAAGTTTTCTATTCTATAAAAATTTTTCCCTCACAGCAATGCCACTAATTATAACTGAAGGTAAAACAGATATAATTTATCTGAAAACTGCATTAAAGAACCTAGCAAATCATTATAATGAATTTGTTGAAATAAAGAATGACATTACAGATTTTAAAATTAAATTTTTTAATATGTCGAAAAACTTTAGAGATGTATTCGCAATATCAAAAGGAACATCCGGGCTAAAGAATTTAATGGATTTATACAAAAAGAATAATAAAAAGTATAAAGTAGAAAGAAAAAATAATCCGGTGATTATTTTAATTGATAATGATGATGGTTCAAATGAAATTAAGAAAGTACTTAAAAAAGAAGGTCAAGATTGTGGGTCATTCTACTATTTTACTAAAAATTTATATGTACTATTAGTTTCTAATAGAAAAAATAGAGCAATTGAAAACCTTTTTGATGAAGATACTCTAAAAATGAAAATAAACGGTAAGGTTTTTGGTAGGGCAGAAAATATAGACCCAGAAAAAGAATACGGCAAAATTGTATTCGCTGAAAAGGTAGTCAGAGAAAACCAAAAGAAAATTAATTTTGATGGATTTAAAGAAGTATTTGATAATTTGAAAATGATAATCAATGATTATCAAAGTAGAATACCTAAGTAGTTTTAAAATAAAAATAGTTCAAAAAACTTTTTAAAAGAGTATATGCTAACTTTTACCTGGGGAGGGTTGCGAAATTTCGAACCAAATTTTTAAAGAATTAAATATCATAAAAATAGCATTTGACAAATATTAATAATTAATTTAAGAATTTCAATATAAAATTTATTATTATGAGCATATCTCAATTAATTATTAATATTATTTTAGGGCTACTCGCATTATATGGTGCTATTTTATCTACTTATATTCATATAAAAGAAACAAATTATAGGAGTAAAGTAACATTAAAATTCGGAATAACCATAGAAATAGAACCAAAACGAACTTTATTACTTTCAATTTTTAACATTGGTATTAGACCAATTTCTTTAAGATTACCTTATGGTTTTGAATTACCTGATAAATCTGATTTAGCGTTTATAAATCCCCCTTTAAATATTAAATTTCCTTACTTATTGGAGAAGGGCAAGTCACTAAAAATTACTTTTAAACCTACTGAAATTGCAAAACAATTAAAAGAAAAAAACTATAAAGGAATTATAAAACTAAAAGGAATGTATATAGATGAACTTGATAATACTTATAAAAGTAAACCAATAAATTTCAATATTGATAAAATTCTGCAAATAGGTGACTCTATTAAATGAGATTTTTTGTGTTTGCCCTGTGTTTTCTGGCCGAAGTTCGAACTTCGGCCAGAAAACACAGCCACTATGTATGAATATTACACTAGAGAGTTAACAATATATTCATTTTGTTAATTATGTTGTAGTGATACAAAAGAAGTATTGAACTACTTATAAAATGTTAATTTATTCACAAAATTCCATATATTGTTAATACACATTTTATTTTGTACTGAAAAATTAGAGCTATTCAATACATATTTTACACAATAGATGTATTAATATAATTGTTTAATTACATCATTAGTTCGAGTTCTTTTTGGGAGGCTATCGTGTGCAATAGCAAGAACTTTTAGGATTAAAGTAAAGATTCATTAAGTAGAAGATGTTCTTGTATTTGACAGATGTGGCTGTCCACTGTGTACGTTATTCGAACCAAATTATTGAGCTTAAATGAGGAAATTTTAATACCAGGATTATTATTAGACTGATATTTTTTTAATCAATTGAATCTATTTTTGAATTATCTTGAAATTCTCAACACAACTGTTTTCATTACCGGTGACTTGTATTTCTATTTTTCCTTTTGTTTCCAAACCAATAAAATCAATCCTAATTTTCCCTTCCTTTGTTATTTTATTGACTTCATTAACTTTAATACTTTCCATTTTCTGATTATTGATTAATAGTTCTATTTGAGGTTGGTCAAACATTCTTTCTAAATTGGGTGGATAGAAATCTTTAATTTTAGTAGAAGCTACTAACTGAAAGGAGTCTTGATACATCCTTGAAATTTTATCACTGATTGTTTTAATAGTATTTGAATCCAAGTCCAATAAAATTCCTAATCCTCTTATCAATCCTTCTTTAATGATAGGATTATAAGCTTTTATCTCTTCAATAAATGCATCGCCAACAGAACAATCACCATGTAATAGTTTCCCACGGACTCTTCTGATTTTATTAAATCTTTTTTTATCAATTTCTAAGATGTCTTCAAATAAGACATTGACTCCTATCGATTTTAATGGACTAATCATTTTACCACATTTATCACATACCCACTTTCTATCTTCAGGTTTTATTTTAAAATAATCACACAATAGAACATTTAAGGTTTCCAATCCTACCCAATAGGAAATAAACTTATTTATTACAGCTTTTTCAGAATTACCCTTTTTAAACCAGTCGGAGGCTAAAATGATTCTATAGTCATCAACTTTGATAAATTTATCAAAGGCTTCATTTAGGATTTCTTTATCAATTAATACAAAATTTTTTCCAATAAGTGTAAAGTTAAAGAATTTTTTAATCGCCCGTACTTCTTTTTCTGGAGAAGCTTCATAAACCATATCTATTAGGGGAGGGTTTGAAGATGTAGAAGTAGAAAAATCTATTAGGTTTATAATATTATAAACTGTATCCAATGACTTTTTTTCAGCATTAGTAATATTGTCAAAATATATATAACTATCGACAGTTAATCCAATAGGCACATCATAAATTATAGATTTGTCTTTACCAGAAATAAAATCATAACCAGAAATTTCTTTTTTGCGCAAGCCCTCTATGCCTACGACCGTATTTGGCGTTTTAATATTATATCTTACAAAATATCTATTAGTCATATATTAATTGAGTTTAGTTAGTAAAAATAATTATTCGATTAACCAATTGTTTTCTTTAAGAAAAGCTTTAAATAATTCTTCATTTTCAGATTTGTATCCAAAACTCCAATAGATTTCCTTTATCTTTTCAATATAATATTCCTGTAGATTTAATTCATCATTTATTATTATAGTATCCAATTCCAAATCCCATTCATATTCGGATAATAAACTTTTTTTATGGCTCCAAACATCCCAACCTGTTGGTTTAATATTTTTTATCATCATATCAGACGCGTTGTTTAAGGAAATACTACCAACTATACTTCCCTGATACTTTACTTGTTTATAATAATTATTTAAGAATTTTAAAAAGACTATTAATGATGAAAATACATCATATAAATAAATATTCTTCATTCCTTGATTATCTGGTCTTAAAACATCATAAGAATGAAAAACTAAGCCATTTGAGTATATTTGCTCACAATTTATCATTCCATCATAGCATCTCCAATAGAAACTGAATAATCCATCAGGGATCGGTTCCATATTGGAAGAAGGAAACCCTTTATTTCCTCTACCTGCAGGTATTTTTAATGAATCAATTTGGTTTAATAAGTCCAATGGCTTTATTAATGCTCTTCTCGGATAAAACGGTTGAGCAACCAATGTTAACATAGATACATTAGTTCCTACTTTAGATATTACGGTTCTTGGAGTAAATTCTAAATCTGAATTTCCCTGTTCTTTCTTTTTTTCGAACTCATATTTTTCTTGTGCAATTGAACTTTGTCGTTCCTTCTCAGCTCTTATTATTCCAGCTTCATATACCTTAAGAGCCTTTTCAATATTGTTCTTTCTTGTGAGTTCTGCTTTTTCTTTCTTCCTAAATAATATTTCTGTATAATCAGGAGAAGCAATATCTATTGGATTTCTTATATTTCCAGTTCTTACCCAAAGGTTTGAGTCATTTTGTACATAATAAGGTGTTCTATCACCTTCAAAAATACGGACTAAAATAAAAATATTTCCATTTTTTTCGTTTGTTGTATGCACCCGATAAGATGGTATGGGGTCTACTGAAGAGGCGTATTGATGTATTCTATCAACCAGCTTTCCAGAATTTTTTATTCCTTTCCAAGAAGAAGGTTTACTACTTTTTTTATCTTCCTCGACACCAATTATAATTACACCACCCCTGGTATTTGAAAAGGCAGCAAAATGTTTTGCAAGTCCCTTTGGTGATAAATCTCTTTTGTAGTCTAATTGAATACCCTCAATGCGGCCTTGTTTACAAAAAGAAGAAATATCTTCGAAACTAAAACTATTAATAGGTTTATTTAGAATATCCATATATTATACCCCACCATACTACTCACTATTTCTTTGGTAATCCAGAATCCCATCTCCATTTATTTTCATTTATCTATTTCATATTATTTTCATGATTCTATTTTAACCAATTTTTTAAAACATTATTATCCGGGAGAATAAAACCGTTTGTAATTCTTATCCAGTGGTCCTCATCTATGAATTTGGGAATTGTCATATTTTCTTTATTCAACAAACTTGGAATATCACATAATTCGAAATTTTCTTTTTGGCATGATTCCTTTAGCTCTCGTATTTCATCTATTACTTTAAGTAAGAATTCCGAGTAAGTCGATATGCTATAATTCTTGGCATAATAATATCTCATTGCTATATCCCAAGGAATCAAAGACTTAGGTCTTAAAGAGAATAGAATTTTTGCAGACCCTGTTTCGCCTATACTCTTTTTTATATCCCTACCATCCTTTAAAATATGGGAAGCTACTTTAAGTTTTAAATCATCATATGTAGTCTGAATCAACTTTAATTGGTCTTGTTTAAGTTCCCACATATTGGTTTCCTTGGGAGGAAGGTTATTATTATACTCTTTATACCAAGATAATATTTCATTGGAAGCAAGTTCATGGCATTTCTTGTAGAAGTTCCTACAACCCCAGTTATTCAACCATTTTAATAGATGTTTTCTATGTGATGGATTGAATAAATTAATGTCGTTATTTATATTATCCAGAAAATTGAGATAGGTTTCATCAAAATTTGTAAAATTACTGTAAATATAGCTTGTGAATGATAGTTCATACAAATTCATTTTTGATTACCTGTGATTGAGTCTTGTATCCAATAACCATTTTAGATAATTATTTTAAATATTAAATACTTCTTTGATATTATATAATATCTCTATGATAAAACACCAACAACTTAGAGAGCAATATAAACCTGAAAAAATAAAAACTTTATTTATTTCTTTCTTTTGGTATATTTGTTCTTTCCTACATTTTTCTAAAAGATTTAAAATTTCCTTTTTTAGTCCAATTTCACTTGTTATCCCCCACTGCTCATGTACTTTCTCTTCAATTGCATCCGCATAAATTACACCATAAACACTTCCTTCAAAAATAAACCTTAGATCTCTTAGTGCCTCAAAATACTCCCCACATAAAATCTCATAGCCTATCCAAGAAGTTAATCTAAAGGAGTTAATGAAAATAACACCTGATAAAGAATGGATCTCACTCTCAAATAACTATTTTTCTTTCGAAATTAAATCAATCCAATTATTAAGAAAATTAATTAAAATTTCAGTTCTTCACTTTTAGAGATAAGCTCAACTAAGCGATTTTTTAGATTATCCGATTCACTATTAGTAATAAAGTTTTTCATAATTTATTTCATTAGATCATCAATGGTAACGCCCAAAGCATCTGCAATTTTTTTAACAGTTTCAATGCGTGGGTCGGGTGTCGATCCTGCTTCGATTTTAGCAATTGTATGATAGGCAAGATCTGCCCTTTTTGAAAGCACATCCTGAGAAATACCGAGCTTCTTTCGGTACTTCTTCATGTTCTTTCCAATTTTAGATTTTTGCTTTGACAATCTCTTATGATTTTGCAAAAAGCGTTAGTTGGCTGGGGAGAGAAAATTCGAACCAAAAATATGATTTATTTTTTTAAACAGTAAAATGTTAATAATTTCTGCTTTTATAAAATTTCTATAAACATAGCTGGCTCTAATCACACACTTATAACCTGTGAATGGTAATTCAGTCTTATATATCCGGTTATAGCCCAACTGAAAATTTTATTTATTTATAAAAAGGACTTTTTTGGGAAACAATCCAAGAGTATAATTAGTAGCAATAAAGATATGCTCTATGGTGTATTTTTATACTAAAACTTTTAATAACTGAAGGGTTTTAGTATTTTTTGAAAGGTTTCTTTTTTAAAACTTGGCTTAAGCAGTGTGGGGCTAGTCTATAAGCCGAGTTCTGTACTAAATATTTCTATCAATTCTTTAAAAATAATATATAACGTCCTCTCTATAAAATCAAAAACACTATACCCTCTACTAATTTTATATATGTGACATTTTTTTTGGCCCTACCACATCTCCTTTTCATATTGACATCTACTACCAAAATCATTAGAATTTTCATTTAACTAAGGCATAAAGATATATTAAATTATAAAAAATCTTTGAATAAATTTAGAAAAGGAGATGTATAAGTGGAAACCATAAAAAGAAAACTACCGGTATATTTTATCATTCTATCTCTTACCCTATCAATCATTCTTATGATTCCGGCTGCATTATTTGCCCAGGAAGAGGAAACTACGGAAGAAGAAATTGCAGAACCTGAACCGGAAGAACTGATCTTTGACACTACCCTTCCCAAAATACAGGCTAAAGAGGGAGAGCCAACTAGTTTTAACTTTGATGTAGCCTACAAACCAGGAGATGAACCATCTGGTATTGAAGAAGGCAAGAGTGAAAAAACCTTTAATATTACAGTTGACTGCCCTACCGGCTGGGTTGCTGCAGTGGCATCCGGCAACACTGAAGCACAAGCTATTAACCTGAAATTTAACAGCAGAGAGAGCTTAAGGCTTATGGCAATTCCACGTGTGCAACAGAAACCAGGTGAATATGACTTTAAGGTAACTTTCAAATCTGCTGTTGAAGGCGATACTCTGGAAGGATCAATAGAATTTACTGCAGTGGCACCTCCAACCTATGAAATTAGCCTTACAACAAAAACAGGAATGCTAAGCACAAAATTGACCTCAGGAAAAGACAACCACTATAAACTTATTGTGACAAATAATAGTTCCACATCTGTTGAAAATATAAGCCTGAGCTCAACCGAGCCAGAAGGCTGGCAGGTTAGTTTTGATAAGAAGACAATCGAATCAATGGAAGCCGGAGAGATACTTGAAATTGATGTAAATATCAATCCCCCCAAAAAAACCATTGCCGGGGACTATATGCTGACCTTTAAAGCATCCAGTAAAAATAGCAATTCCAGTATCAACCTCAGAACAACTGTTGAAACTCCTACCATCTGGGGAATGGTCGGAATAGGAATTATTGTAGTGGTTATAATTGGTGTCGCTGTAATCTTTGCAAAATTAGGAAGAAGATAAATTATGAGTGACGAGAATAATATAATAATTTCTAAAGGCCTATCAAAAAAATACAATGAGCATCTGGTTGTAGACAACCTGAATTTAGCTATTGAAAAAGGTGAAATATTCGGGCTTCTCGGTCCCAACGGGGCAGGTAAATCCACTTTTATTCTTATGGCTACGGGACTTACAGAACCTTCGTCAGGAAGTATTAATGTTGCGGGATTTAATTCAACCAGGCAGCCTCTTGAGGTTAAAAGAATAACCGGATATCTACCTGAAAAAATAGGTTTTTATAACGATATGACTGCAAGGGGTAACCTTGCCTACACTGCAGAGCTGAATAACATTCCATACAGGGAGATCTCTAAAAAAATTGATGAGGTACTTGAAATAGTAACCATGACTAAAAAGAAAAATCAATTGGTTAAAACATTTTCCAAGGGAATGAAACAAAGACTGGGAATTGCAGACGTACTCATAAAAGATCCCCGGCTCGTAATTTTTGATGAGCCAACAGAAGGTCTTGATCTTAAGGTAGCAAATCAGATACTTCAAACCATTCTGGACCTGAACAAGCAAAAAAATATTACATTCCTTCTGTCATCCCATCAACTAAACCTTATGCAGAAAATATGCTCCCGGGTTGGTATACTATCCAAAGGCAAACTAATCAGCGAAGGAACTGTTGAAAATCTGGGAAGGAAACTGTTTGGCGGAGGAAAATATAGAATAGAACTGGAGCTCGAAAAAGTAACAGACACTCTAATAGAAAAGTTAAAAAAATTAGATAAAGTATTAAATGTAAATAAGGTTGGCAACCAGCTACAGGTAATATGTGACAAAGATATAAGGCAGGATATATCCAGGCTCATTGCCACCGAAGACATACTTATAACCAGGATGGATATGAAACAGGATGCACTGGAAGAGATTTATCTAAAATATTTTAAAGAGGAGTAAAATGAGAAGCATTTTAACCGTATACAGAAAAGAGCTTACTGATCATTTTAGCAGCAATAAGTTTTTAATTCTTTTAGCACTTATATATATTGCCGGATTATCATCAACTTATGTTGCCCTCACTAATATCAGAGGAGTGGCAAGTTCACTGAGCCCACATGTATTTCTATACTTATTTACCATCAGAGGAGATGTACTCCCCTCTTTTATAGACTTTATAAGCTTTTTTATACCTATAATAGGAATAATCTTTGGTTTTGATGCTATAAACAGTGAGAAAAACAGCGGAAACTTAAGCAGGATTCTATCCCAGCCAATTTACAGGGACAGTGTTATAAATGGTAAATTTCTTGCCGGTATCACTACTCTAAGTATCATCATAGCAAGCATAGTATTTATAATTTCAGGCATTGGCCTTTTCTCAATTGGTGTACCGCCAACATCAGAAGAAATCTTAAGAATATTTTTCTTTATACTTATCTGTATTTTCTATGGCGGGTTCTGGATGGGACTTTCTATATTATTTTCGGTTACTATGGAGAAAACCGCTGCATCAATACTCACTGCCATTGCTATATGGATATTTCTTATGTTTTTCCTTCCAATAATTGCCAATGCCATAGCTAACGGTATCGCTCCGCCGGAAAATGCCTCTATAGCTAACCAGATACGTAATTTTAATATTGCACACAGTATTTCAAGAATCTCTCCATCCACCCTATTCGGTGAAGCTATTTCCATAATACTTATTCCCACTAATAGACTATTCCAGCCTACACTTCTTAATATTGTTCAAACACCACCACAAAATCCATTATCGCTGGGACAGAGCTTGATCCAGGTATGGCCGCAGTTGGTAATTATTGTTTCGCTGGCAATTATCTGCTTTGCGATATCATACATTATATTTATGAAGCAGGAGATAAGATCAACTTAGTCCTGATGAGTGACTGCCTCCTCAATCAGGCTGATACCTACTGATACTTTGTCCAGACTGTGGATGGAACCACCACTATGTTTTATAACCTTTTCCACTTTTTCATAATCTATGGAATCACCTTCACAGGTAATCTTTACATTTTCCACCTTTTGATCCATCTCTATCAGAGATATATCCACCCCATCTACCCCTTCAAGGTCTGCAAGCTGTGATGATAGCTCTATTACACTTGGTGAATGAGGTTTCAATACGTCCAGTACTATTCTTCTTACATCTGCCAATTTATTTTCTCCTTTTTAAAAAATATTTATTAATATAAAAACTTAAAATAACATGTTAACCTGCCATTTTAACTCTCCTCCTTAAAATCTTCAGGCATCTCAACAAATCATCTGTGAGCTTATCTTCAATCACCATTTGCTTCCCGGTCACGGGATGGGTAAATTCCAATCTTTTTGCATGCAAAAATTGTCTTCCCATTCCTAACTCTTCTGCCAATTCTTTTGACTTGCTGCTGCCATATATTTTGTCCCCTATTATAGGATGACCAATATAACTTAAGTGCACTCTTACTTGATGTGTTCTTCCTGTTTTCGGATGAACATCCAGCAGCGTAGAGTTTCCGAATTCCTCTTTAACCTCAAATCCGGTTACAGCATCTCTGCCGCTGTCAATAGATACACTCATTTTTTTTCTATCTACTCTGGAGCGGCCGATAGGAAGAATTACCTCACCTTTTCTTTCTGAAAAACTACCCCATACCAGCGCAGCATAGGTTTTTTTAATTTCTCTTTCCTTAAACTTTTCCGACAACAGCCTGTGGGTATCATCATCTTTTGCCACTATAAGTAGTCCTGAAGTATCCTTATCCAGCCGATGCACAATTCCAGCTCTGTCTTTTCCGGATAGATTCGACAGCTTATCATAATGATACAGAAGTGCATTAACAATTGTGTCTTTACTGAAGCCCGGAGCCGGATGGGTAAGCATACCCGGTTTTTTTGATATCACCAGTAAATACTGATCTTCATAAACTACTCTTAGATTTATTTTTTGGGGTGTTACTTCGGTAGAGGGGCCACCTTCTTTAAAGCCTTCAATAGTAACCCTGTCATTTCTAACTAACCTGTAGTGCTTGTTTACAACTTTATCGTTTACTTTTATCTTGTCTCTTCTGATTATATTCTGGATATAGCTTCTTGATGTTTTTTCTATTCTATATGTTAGAAATTTATCAATTCTCTGTCCTGAACTTCCAGCATCTACTGTAAAACTTAAAACGCTGCTTTCTTTCTTATTCAACTCCCTTAAGTCTTTCCCTTTTTAAAATATTCTCTAAGTATCAGTATTATAATAAGGCAAAAACCAATTATAATAAAGCTGTCTGCTATATTAAATACAGGCCAGAATGTAAAATTAATAAAATCAGTAACCTCTCCTACAAAACATCTATCAATAAGATTTCCCAATGCCCCGCCCAATATGAAGCCAAGGGATACATTATAAAAAGCATAATTAAGCTTAAGTATTATCTTTAATATAATTATCAAGGCAATAGCTACAATTGATATAATGGTTAAGATTCTGATGCTGCCCTGAAATAATCCAAAGGCTGCACCAGTATTTTTTACATTAGTTATATAAAAAAATCCATTGATTACCTCTATGGAGCTTCCTCTCGGAAGTTTTTCTATTATAATATGTTTTGTTACCTGGTCTAAAATCAGGATAAAAACAGCACTCATTGAAAAATATACATTCATAAGAACATTTCT
>Ga0307928_10003277_pt1 | contig 12352 bp, 21 predicted proteins | sample AceLakmetagen232_FD_201815 | JGI IMG/M metagenome (GOLD analysis project Ga0307928, IMG submission 201815) | Saline water microbial communities from Ace Lake, Antarctica - #232 | ecosystem: Environmental > Aquatic > Non-marine Saline and Alkaline > Saline | place: Antarctica: Ace Lake... | reverse complement strand
CCGTGCGTTTCTCTCCTGCCATCTTAGCCAACATGGGACCACCACATTTAGCGCACACTTGAGTATTGCACTTGACTCCTACGCCAACCGTGACCTCAGTTTTACACGTTGAACAGACACAAGCATGGTCGCCATGCGGGTGTACTGCCTCTTTTGATTTTGCCATAATGACCTCCGGGTTATAATTACTTCTTTAACATCACCGGGGCTAACGAACACCTACAGTTAGGATGTTGAGGTGGAGCCATTACCCCGCTGCTGAATGATTGCTCTCGCGGTATCGCCCCATCAGCTTCATTCCCCATACAAGGTTCACTAACGCGGTCATCACCTGCGGTTAGCCATTCTTTACCGGTAATCTCCATCTCCCTCATCTTGTCGAGTTGTGCTTGACTGAGGGCGTTAGATGTTTCGGTTCGGGCTATCATTTCAGCCCTTGATGCTAGTGTTCGTCCTTTAATCTCTGATTTAGCACCCCTGGCCATCCAGTCAAACTTGTGCCGGATATCGCTTTTAATGCCGGGTATGCCCCGTTTGTTTTTAATGCCGTCTGATATGACCTTGGATATCTGCTTCCGGGTAGTTTCATTTAAGCCATCAACCAGTTTAGCTTTACTGATATGACTCTTGGCGTAAGCAATCGCCTCATCTATCGGCGGTCCTTCAAACTGTATCGGTATGCCCATCTTGGTAGTACCGTAAGTCATCATCTCAACAGCGCCTTGGATATAGGCAGTGGTAGCGCTATCAATCAATACTTTGCTCAGGTCTTTAGTAAAGAACCTCAATAACGGCTCTATCACATCATCCGCCTCAGACTCAGCACTTTCCTTGACGTTGCGTGTATATACTTTGTCTATACTGGAATAAGGGTAGGCAGTAGCTAAAGCCCGGAAATACTTACTTAGTTTTATTCTTAGCGCGCCTTCTAGTTTTTGGCTTTGGGGGCTGTTGATGTCCGCCGGCATTCCCGCTTCCAGTAAGTCGATTATCTCCGTTAGCTCCTGTATTACTGTCATTAGCTTTCACCTTACTTGAGTTAATAATCGCACTAGCAATATCCATTGTCTCATCAATAGTCTTACCTTTTATTGGCACTGGGATTATGAGAGAGTGAGGGTATTCGCTATTACTGTCATCTTCTACCTCGTCTTTGGGCTTCATTGCCCAGCCCTGGCATCCTTTTTCGCCACAATCACAAGGCTCAGCAACTAATCCCATTTCATGTAATTCGTCTATTGTCAAATGAGACTTCGCAGCATAGCTTAGTTCAAACGCTTCCTTGGTCAAGAATTTACTGTCATCAGCATTTACCTCACGCTGGTCATCAAATTTCCATACATAGTGATTGGGTTTCCCGCAGGGACACATTCTGTCCTCAATAGGTATGTTTTCAAATTCCTCTTGACTTTGAATGATTACGTCATGGCCACATGGCATATCGATGACATAAGGGAAAGTCAGTTTCTCAGCGGCTTCTTTCTTGCACTCTGCCCACATAGTATCGATATCTTTATCAGTGTTTGTTTGAGTTCCTTTCCCCATAATCCTGAAGTAGATACCGATAATTCTTCCCTCTAAATAAGCGCTTACTCGCCCTATTAACCCCGCATCTTTGTCAATCTCTTTACGGGCTTCTAACACTAATTCCTCAAACTCGCCAGCTTTGCCAAGGGCAGTATCCACCTTCTTAGCCAATGTTTTAGTTGAAGACATTGAGTCCTCTCCTGTACCATTACAAGTCTCGCAATCAACCCGTAGCAGGCCGCCCCGGTATTCCTTGAACCCTGTACCATTGCATTCAGTACACTTACTCATTTTGTCGCTCTCCTTATTGACTCCCTTTTTCTATGACCGGTGAATATACTGATAAACCATCTGCCATTATCTCTATATAGACCTTTGGGATATCACCCAATGGGCAACTAGGGGAAGATGTTTCGTAATAGTCATACCTATTTTGTGGGTCATAAGTACAAGTTTCGCACTTAACCCCACGGCTGACACGATCGGTGTGAGGGCAAATAGGCTTGTGGGTTATACAATCAACGTTTGAATCATTAGTAGTTTCGCTGTCGGTACAATCTATCAACTTACTGCCCCACATTAACCCTTAATTGGTACACTAAACCTTTATTGATTAACCTATACTATATTAGAGAGCCGCCAATCTTGCCGTTTTTCCTGATAACATCTCTTAATTCCCTTAATACCTTAATCGTTGCCACCTCCCTATTGGCGGTTGCCTCCTCTGGTGTATCACCAGGCTGTTGACCTGGCACTGGTTCCTCATCAGGCATCTTGTCTAAGGCCTCTAATACGGCCGCTGGGTCGTTTATCCCCATGGTTAATAGGGCAATCTGTTTTACATCTTCAGACCGTTTAAATTCAGGCAAAGCACCCAAGATGGCTACAATAGCCTGAGCCGCCAGCAGTACGTCCTCAGGGGCTATTGCTGGGAAGTCCATATCAACGTATTGTTTGTCAGGTGCAATCCCCGCCTGAGTTAATATGACAGTGTTAATCGCTTTATAAATACCCATCCACAACGCCTGATAAGACTGGAACATCTTTAGCATGGGTAACTCAACCGTCTTAGCCGTAGCTAAATTACCAGTACTTATATCACCGAAATATTGTTCAGGGATACCTACGGCAGCGCATATCTGTAACCGTACCATCCGGGCATCATCGTAAGCACCCTTTGCACCTGTGTCGGCTTTGATGGGTGTAGTATCTGAGCCGAGGTTCTCTAATAGGGTAGACCCGGCCTTGATTTCTTTATCATTCGTCTTGGCTTTAATGGCATCGACTCTAGCCTGGCCGCCGAGGGTTTTGTTCTTCCAGGCGAACCTAGCCAGTGCCAACATGATAGCGATACGAGAAGCCAGGAACCGTCTATACTGGACTATCCAATCAAGCGCCGGGAGTAATAACGGGTTGCCTCTCTGGTCAGATGAATTGAATAGAGCGTGGAGAACGAGTGCTTCTTGTGTCTTTTGTACATTTGCCCCGGCTGAATCTACCGCCCCCTCATCTTTGGGGTTAGAAATATCTTGGTAAATGTCCTGATGTCCTTTGCCGGACGGGTCTGACCATGACCTTTTGTAATATTTAACGTCATCTTTATCATCTGTGTTAGTTATAATCTCGGTAATCTCTAATGGGTCGATGAAGCGAATCTTCGACTTACCTTCAGCGCCAAGGAATATAGCAAAGAAAACCTCACCATCAACTAACGCTTTATTGCTGGACTTGCGTTGCCCTGTAGGGGAAAGGACTTTAGCGTTAGCCGGGTTGTCCCAAAACGCCTTCAAGACCTTAGTAGCACCTTCATCATCGCAGCTCCATGTCATACCTGTGCCGAATGTATAATCAGTCCATAATCTAATGGCTTGCTTACCTAGCGGATCCTTGGTTGAATAGAGCCGGGACAGTTTAAGGTTAGCTATCCTATTCTGTGCCGGTATAACTTCGCTTGTGGTCTGGCTCATGTTCAGCCAGCCAGCGTCTTCCAATGCTAAATCAGCCTCTACTCCGGCCGTTGCTTCCATCAGGATAGATTCGAGCTCTCCGCCTGGGGCGTACTGAGCCACCTTATCAGCTTTCTTCATAACTTTACCTTTTATAAGTCCTATTTCCTAGCGTTGGTTGCATTTGGGGTAGGGGAAGAAACGCTGGTGGCGCGCCTAGATGCTTTAAAAGGAGCGTTCTTTCCAGCGTTTCTTCCCCTACCCCAAAGATGGTTCCCCGAGTAAAAAAGAGCGGAAGTCGCGTAGCCATGGAAGCACGGTTAACTCACCACCCAAACCCACTATTATAGGGGCAAAATACTTATTTTATCTCAACCTCAAAAAACTCAGGTTCTAATGATGCAAATTGAGCGTATTCCCTAATATCAAAGATATTTATAGGAACAAAAAACCCAGCTTCAGTTAGTTGTGATATGGTTATTTTGGAAGGTTTGGCTCTAACTAAAATTTTACACGTTTCATCCTCAAATTCCTCGATGTGGGTTTTGATATATGAGGGATTTCTACCTGCCAGTTTCTTTTCTTTCCTGTCTTGTAATTCCTTTAGTGTCCTAACTATCTGCCAAATATTACCATCGTGTGCTTTCTCGATTTCATCTCTGGCGATTTCCCTTGCTTTACCTTCTGTTATCTCTGTCATTATTTACTACCTTTTATAAGTCCATGTTTACTTCGCGCATGGCATCATAGATCACTACTTCTTCTTCCTGCTCAGGTTCTAACCTCAGGAAATTGAGTGCCTGAGTGAAACTGTCAACCTGATCATCGTGTTTGGCATTGGGGAAGGCCGACATTTCATCAGTAAAGTCAATCAACCATGGGGCTGATTTGAGTAAGAATACTTTGCCAGCTTCTACCGTTGGCGTACAAGCATTAGCCCTAGCCACCTTATTAGCGTCCACCTTAATGGGCAATAGAGGTATTTTAGTATCGCGCTGTAACTCTTGTATCAATGATTGCCCGGAGGCTTTGTCCTCTATTAAGACTATATTTGGTTTATCCCTGTCATATAACGCCTTGGCAGCTATCTTTAATTCTGGAAACTGTACCTTATCCCGCCATACATTAAGCAGGTAGTAGCCCTCATTGGTCACTCCCCAGGTGGTACAAACAGAAAAATCGTTCTGGTCTTTGTCCTTGAAAGCTGTATCCCAGCTCTGTAATATCATATTGAATTGGGGTCGCTCGGTAAAGAACCGCCACCATTTACGCTTGAACAGTTCGCCCTCTGCCATGGTGGGGTTGCCTTGATAGAGGCTTTCAAATGCCCTACTGCCGCGCCCTGGCTCGTTAGGATCATCAGCCTGTCCAGCCCGTAGCCTTTCAAGCACACTAATGGGGTATCGTTCAGGCCATAGTGCTTTTCCGTCATTGATAGCAGGGAAATGTAACGCTTCCCACTGGTCGGCTTTTTTATCCTTAGAAGATAGGGTTAGCAGCCTACCGACCAAATCATCCTCATGCCAGCGGGTATTATGGCTTACCAGTCCATTGGCGATAAAATTTCCCGTTCGTTCAACCTGTATGTCGAACACAACCTCACTGCCGACTTCCAGGATTTCCTCAATGATGTCACTCCCTATTTTGAAGGTATTCAGCGGCGAGTAGTAGGGTTTCACTTGTCTTTCCGTATCCAACCAGGAGGTTGCAGTCATTACAGAGCAACCCTCTGATTTTCCCTGTGACATGGTCGTGGTCAACGCACAACTGCCCGCCCCAATGGGCCCTAACGTTCTTGCCAGGTGGATGACCGCAGATAGCGCACCTACTATCTTGCTGAACAACGAGCGCATCGTATTGGTCAGCATCGATGCCATATCTGTAGCGCATCCGGGAAGTGCGGCGCGACTTGGGATTGACTGATGGTGATCTGTGCCCACTAGCCCAAAGTGCTTTGCTGTAGTGAGGCATGCAATACCCTTTACACTTTGCAGGTTTTCCACACCCTGGTTCTGAGCAAAGTACGCCGCGCCACTTTCCCCAGTAGTCACCATGCGGTTGGGGGTCGCGCTTACTATTTTGTCCCCGACCTTCAGATTTTTGGTCTTTATCCATTCTAAATTACCTCCGCGATCAACAAGAAATGGGTGTCTTTTATTGGCTTTGGATACTCTACCTGATTTCATTCTAATTGTAAGGATGTTATCCAATCCCTGATTTTTCCAGTTCTTGACTACGGAGGTCGTTAGTTTTCCATTTTCATAGGTAGCTACAGTATCGCCCATGCGCACTTCTGACAGTGGCTTGCTTGTACCATCTCCCATGGTCACAGCAGTGTCACCGGTCATGCACATAACTATAATAATGGCGGCATCGGGCTGCACTCTGGTCTGGAAAACGGTAGTGTACCAGCTCCAGACTCTTTCACGGTAGACTTGGCTTGTTGCTTCTTCCTCATCCTTAACCGGGTCATCTATAATCCCGAGGTTAAAACCACGGCCTGTTAAACCACCACCGATGCCTACTGCATAATATGAACCGCGTTGCCTAGTCCCCCATTCATGGGCTGCCTGCCGTTCCGGTACAACCAATTCCTGACCAGCCCTCTCAGGGCGATAGAAAATATCAGGAAATAGTTTACCCATTGCAGGAGATATAAATATGTCCCTGGCCCGCCGTGAATGCGTTAAAGCAATAGATTCAGCATATCCCGCCTGGACTATATAATCTTTAGGGTGCTTTGCCAGATACCAGCATGGAAACCGTAGGCTTACCAACTCAGACTTACCATGGCGAGGGGGCATAACTACTATCAGTCTCTTTAATTCGCCCCTCTCGACCCGTTCTAGTGCGTCTGACAGGGCTTTAATATGGGCTGGTGTCTCATAAGTTGGTAAAGTATATTGACAGAAGTCTAGTAGGCTAGTCCGTGCTTTCCGCCTTTTCAGATATTCGGTCGCGGCTTCCTCTTGTGATAATGTCGATAAGTTGCTCATCCGTTAAGTCACTAGCTTCCAAATTAAGATTAACGTGCTTCTCAGGTGCATACGATCCATCCATCTTATTTAACTCTTTAATTGCCTCAATAGGACTAATTAGTTCAACCTTAGTAAGAATGACCGCCATTTCTGGACTAGGAGGATCGTCTTTGCTTTTAGGAGCGCCCCCCGTTGCAAATGGCATAGTGGTTGAATCAACCCGTTTAAGGGCTGCGGTGTTTAAGGTTTCTTCGCCTATATCGTGATACCAAGTACCATCGGCACCGCAAGTCATGAAGTCAGTCATCCGAGCGCGGGTAATTTCTGTTAAGACCTTTTGCCGTTCTTCAAAACTAGCTACGTCAGGCAACCGGGCTTCTTCCCTTAATTCCTTTAACCTTGTCTTTATCTTGTCATTCTTGAGTAATGCACAAGCATGGCGGTCTATCGTTGCGGATGACTGATTACTGGAGTAACCAGCCTGTAAATAGGCATCGTGCTGAGACATACCATTAAAGAGATTAATAACAAGTCTTTCCTGTTTTTGTGTTAGCTTACGTTCTGCCATATTTTATCTCTTAATTGCAGGTCTCCCCGTAAAGGTCTTTTACTGCCTCAACGGGGGAGACCATATAGAAAAGACCCGCACCTGTTACAGTACGGGCCTTAGCTAACTTGTATAACTCTATCCTTCCTTTAGTGTAAACCCTTTAAGCATACAATGTCAAGCCAGATTATAGGGTATCAATTCTTTTGCCGCTGGGGTATCCTGCTCTCGGTACATTTGACCGCAAACAAGGCATTGATACCCGGCCACCGTCTTACTGAAATTGCCGGATGGTGCTGCGCTTTTGAAAGTTATCTCCTGCATCGGCGCTGGGTGGCCGCATTTCGGGCAGTCCTTAATATAGCCCAGCCGGGTACTGTTGATTCTGTCTTGCAGGTTGACGAGTGCTGCCTCGATATCTTTCATGGCTGTGGACTGTTGATTAACGGCCTGCCTCATTTGGCCATAAGCGTTCTCAGATGCTACCGCCGTATCTAGCGCATCTTTAGCCAAATCCCTTGCATCTTGATCCTTCATGTTGTCCTCCTTATTAAATCTGGTATTTCTCCAATGTTAACCTTTTTGGCAAGTCTCTCACCACAGTTAGGGCAGAAGTTCCAGTTGTTTTCTAGCTCTACCTTGCACACCGGACACTCTACCGTATTATCCTGAGTAAATAATCGACTTGCCCGGCCAAACTTCATTTTAACCTCCTTCCAGTATACTTAATATTCTCCAGATTTCAAAACTATTGCTAACAACCATGACCACAATGAATACCACCATCACGATTAACACTGCAAGACCACTTTCGCTCATTCTTTATACCTCCTTTGGTAATCCCTGACATTATCCTTTTCAGTTTCGACCAGTTTATCCAGTGCCAACTTAGCGCGCTCCTTAACTACTTCATCAGTGAGATTGAGACACTTCCCTAGCCACTCAGCCGACTCTTGGTAGGAGTATAGGCTTTTGACTAACATACCATCAAGACCCATTTTGCATAGCCTATTTTCAAGGTGACCTAATATAGAGCGTTCATTCTCCCATTGCGCTTTGTACAGTTTGTTGCTTCTATGTACTTTCTCCCCGGGCTTCCGCTTAGTCTTGACTCCGACATAACCTGAACTCTTTGAAGACGGCACCCAGTCCAATCCATAAGCCCGGATAAACGGCAGCCAGGACAGTAACCATTTGACCTGTCGATATGTCCACTTAAACGAACTGGCGCCATACCATTCTTCTTTCATACACCTAACTCCATAACTTCCTGGGAACATCTTTTAGCGGCTATCTCACAATACTTTCCCCCTATCTCTATACCGATACAATGACGGTTTAACTTCTTGGCACAGTAAGCCGTTGTCCCACTACCTAGAAATGGGTCTAGGATTAAACTGGATTGCTCTGCATAGCCTTGTATAAGTTTACCTATTAACTCCACTGGTTTCTGTGTAGGGTGTTGCTTTGATTCGGTTTCCCCTTTACGAGTAAATCCATCCCATTGACATTTTATTGTCCTAGCTGGCTTATCATAACTTGTCCATATAAGTTCCACATCGCCATAAGTCCGCTCTGCAAAGTGAACTTTATCCCACACCAACCAACCCCTACTTATTGGCAATTTAAAATAATTACCACCAAAGATTATAAGGTTATCTGCTTTGGTAAATAGAAATTCTAAATCCCAAACTTCGTTGTCGCCAATCACCGGATCATATTGCTTTGTGGACATCCCCATATAACCACGCTTTTTAACAATATTTATCCCATACGGCGGGGCAGTCAGCACCAAGTCCACCTTCGGCAAGTCAGGCAGTATCTCCCTGCAATCACCGTGATATATTTGGACATATTTATCTTGATAGTATGGTTTCAAACTACTCTCCGCTGATGCTCCGGTGGCCGGCGCATTTCCTTATCAATTTGTTCAAGGCTTAAATCGTAAGGCGCGGAAGGTCGGACCTCTACCGGCTTCTCACCAATCATTACATCCAGCCGGGTGCGGTAAAGTTTCCACTGGAGGTTAATCAACTTGATTTTATCCTCGTCCTTTAATAATTCCCAAAATGTAGGCATTATAATCCTTCCTTACTTGTGTCCATGTTCAGCCCTTATCCTCGTCATTTTCTCCAGGTTGCATGACTCACCAAGTTTGATACATTCTCCCTTAACCCAGTACATACACGGCATCTTTGTCCTTACATCGTGGTTTGGGGGCAGGTTATCAGTCCTAGCCCACATACTACAGACCTCCCTTTCTGGACACAGCTTCATTTCTACTCCTATTCTTAATTAAAAATCCTAGCACAACACTATTGGTTGCTAAGTTAATTGATTGTGCTATTGTGAATACATCGCTCTTGATATAGATGGCGTGGATTAGATAACACGTTAAGGCGCACACTAGAAATACATACGTTTGCAGCGAAATACCTGCCACGCTGCGGGTTTTAATTATCTTGATAATTTGCGGGATTGGTACTAGAATACCGAAAGCCAGCCCAATCCAACCTATCCAATATCCAATCATAGTTTGAACATATCCTTTACCTGCCGGAGTAGAATTTCTATATCGTCAACATCCCCTTGGTGTCTTATTATAGCCGTATGGTAAAACTCCCTATAAGTGTCTACCATAATCTCTCCCTCTGTATCGTGTGGAAACCTGTCTTCTGCGTTCTGAATGACGTGTTCGCACTCGTCTTGATTTGTTATGTGGCGCGTTTTCTCGTCATTCAAGAAGGCCAAGAAGGCCCTCGCCTCAGTTGTGTTCATTGTTTCTATTTTGACTTTATGATTCGGGTTAAACTCCATTACAATAAACCTCCCATATCAGCCCAAACTTCAGGCAGAACGTCTATCAGTTCATACTCCGGGTTATCGTCTGCACTATCCAGGTAAAGCGGTGAACTGCCTATATAGCCATTTTTATTGTGCCACTGGCTAAGTAGCTGGTAGGGTCTTGATGATGCCTGTAAAGCGTTAGCCGAAAACTCGTTAGTCCCTATCACTGAGCCATTTATAAGCTGAAACCCGGTAGCTATATCCTGCATCAGCCCTCGATGGAAGTGGAATATAAACATACAATCGAATTGCTTATCTATCATCTGTAACATTTCCCGGAACCTTGCCCGCGCTCTGTCGATTCCATAATACGGAATCCCTGCCCAAGATTTAATGCCGTCACCGTGCAGCATCAGGACGCGGGTATTTTCTACTGTGAAAATATGGAACGGCGCTTTTGGGATGTGGAACGTGACATTGTGTAAATCCCGGCATAGAATAGCCTGTAGCTGATAACAGAGATAATCCCAATTATGATACCGATGTTTATTCGCTGGCTTCTGTGTTAACCTTCCGTGATTCCCCGGTTCACAATCAATGTCAATCTGTTCAAACTGGCTTGCAAGTTGTCCTATTCCCTGTGATATTAAAACTGCGGTTCGGATAGTCAGGTTCATCATTATATCAGCGTTGGTAATCGACAACTCTTCGTGGATATTACCACTCACCATGTCGCCACCTTCTGCAATCCTGAGCTTTGGGATATATAAACTAGTGCGCCGGAGTTCTATAATCTCAAGGACTTTGGCAAACAACATCCCAAGTCTACGGTTAGATATCTGCATATTGTAGTGACCTAACCCCATAGTTTCCTCGCGACTAACAACCTCTCCATTATGCAAATCGCTAAGGTGTAAGCAGTCCGTCTCTGATCCCTTTTCCTTAAACGTCTTTAATTTAACTTTGGGAGCCTTCACTGTGATTGGTGGAATTGTCTTAGCCAGACTCGCCAGAGTATCAGCTATAATCTGCTGTGATGCTAAGTCCTTGATAACATGACTATACAACTTTTTATAGTGATTAGTGTCTGTGTTGGCTTTGTTAAGAGCAAGATCACCCTCAATGGTTTCTTCCGTTGTAATGGGGGCCGGTTCTGCTTTTGGATGCTTTACTACCTTAACCCCATAAACTCCCCGCATTTTCCGCCCAAGTGATGCTACGTTCTTGACCCCGGCTAGGTCAACCAGTGATTCACGCTCCCCTGCCTGATACCTCTCAATCAGTTCTTCTTTGCTGATTTGTATTTCACTCAACTTGTTGTCTCCTTTAACCTATGCTTATATTATACCATATTATCGCCGGGTATATTCAGGCTCTAATCGCTTCTGAACATTCATCCCATGAGGGATAAATACCATCTGGTATTTGATGGGTGCATTGTGTTTGTCGAGGTAAACGATCCTCCAGCAATTCCTGCACTGCATACCGTCTTCATGCTCGATGAATAACGACCTGCCACACTTCGGGCAAATCATTCCGGTAGTTCTCCTATTCCCAATTCTTTGAGTTTGGCTTCCAAATCCCCCTTGTTTATTGCAATTTTGGCGAATAAGTTTGAGTGCCAGTATGAGTTCTGTTCTTGGGAATTATTTTTCAACCACTCCACTACTTCCCTTATCCCTGACTTACGCCCATCTTCCCAACTCCGATGCAATTCCTTGCGAGAAGCATTACTTCTAATCTCTCTATCTGTCATTAGTAGCCTCCTTACCTTTTAGCCAAGTCAGAACTAATGGTAGATACGAATATCTGCCTTATTCTTTCCTGGCATTCCATTTCATCAATCCAGCGAGTATAGCGGACTAGAACCCTATGGCAATTTATGATTAACGGTGAGTACCCGTGCTGATAAAGCCATCGGAATCTTGCCCGTTCTCTTGTTTTAACCTTATCTACAATCTCTCTATCATTCATTAGTAGCCTCCTTACCTTTATTCTCTTAATCCCTACACCGCACAATGTTTTTAGTTTGAAAAAACAATCGTAGCAAAGACCCCCATCAAACTCTTGTATGCTACCCCATTGCTGATTTCCACAATGGTAGGTTAATAGCGTTGTTGATTCTTTCCCACATATATCACAGTACAATTTCTGCATCTTCTCTATTCCTCCACCAGTTTCTTACCTAGAACCCAGCCAGCCTGTTTCATGTTCGCTTCTGACTCACGGTATATTCTATCCATTTCACCTGTGTAGTGTTTCTCTGCCATTAGTTCTCTTGGAGTGGTCGCATCCCCATCAGGAATTACTACTAGGGGGTTGATTCTCTCAATGATCCCACTGGCTATCTTAAAGGCTTCGGGACACGGTGCCCCCCAATATTGCTCGTCTTTACAACCAGCTATATCAAAGCGGTATTTAGTACATAGTGGGCAAACTCCTTCCGCAATAGTTTTTCTTATCTCATCCCTCTTATCGTTCATCTGATTTCTCCAAATATTTCTTAACCTTAATAATCCTACGTTTAGCTGTACCTCTATGATTATTCATAGCACGTTGTATCTTTC
>Ga0307928_10003276_pt1 | contig 12356 bp, 23 predicted proteins | sample AceLakmetagen232_FD_201815 | JGI IMG/M metagenome (GOLD analysis project Ga0307928, IMG submission 201815) | Saline water microbial communities from Ace Lake, Antarctica - #232 | ecosystem: Environmental > Aquatic > Non-marine Saline and Alkaline > Saline | place: Antarctica: Ace Lake... | reverse complement strand
GGTCCGGTTGGTGCAAAAAAACAACGGTCCCCCAACACGAATTTCCCGCTGGTGTTGTGCAGAATACAAAGAAACCAAAGGCACGGACATGGTCAAAGTGTTCGGCGTCAGGGCAGCAGAAAGTCCCAGAAGATCAGCGACATGGCAAACATGGCAAAGGTGGCGAAACGGTAAAGGCTTTGTTTTGAATCCTATTTTGTATTGGTCGGACGATGATGTTTGGAAGTTTCATAAGTTGCGCAGCTTGCCTTATTGCGAACTTTACGACCAGGGATTTAAGCGTCTCGGTTGCGTAGGTTGCCCTATGGCAGATCAACAAAGGATCAAAGAATTTGAACGCTGGCCGGGATACGAACGCGCATGGAAACATGCTATCACGAAATTTTATAACAACTGGCACGGAGTACCACGGAATGACGGGAAGCCAAGATGGTTCGACCACGAAAACAGAAAGCACCCAATCCGAAGCGCAGAAGACATGTGGGACTGGTGGATGCAGATAGGTAACTACAAGAAAGCACGGAAAAACAAAGACGACGAGGGCGGCTGCCAACTAGGATTGTTCTGATGAAGGCTCTTGCAAATTTGTTTCAAAACGCGGAAAGGCGAAAATGACCGAACACGAACAGAATATCCTAGAAGCTGCCCTAGAGTACGGCAGAAGAGGCTGGCCTATCTTCCCAATCAAAAAGGGAGCCAAAACCCCATTAAACAAAAACGGTTGTAAAGGTGCGTCGTGTAACGAACTTGCTATCAGGGCATGGTGGCATAAACACCCGGGCGCAAACATTGGAATGAACTGTTGCGACTCTTCAGGAGTACGAGTCGTTGATGTTGACTTCCACCCAGAAAAAGATATTGATGGTTATGAGTCGTTAGGCGTTTTTGCCGACGAAGGCAAGATCATGCCGGACACGCTAGTCCAACTAACACCGACGGGTGGCAGGCATTATTTTTTTTATACGAAAGACGCACCAAAAAACCAGAACGATTTCAGGACAGGTCTTGATGTCCGATCCAACAATTATTATGTGCTTATGTCACCTTCCATTCATCCGAACGGCAAGAAATATGAATGGGAGACACCACTCAAAACGCCACTTGCAAACTTCCCTGACTTTTGCCGACCTGAACTGGACAAGAAAAAAGATATCTGGGATTTCCCCATCATAGGAAACACTAACGTTGATATGAGTCACGCCACAAAGCCAATTACCGCAGAGCCTAAACAGAAGGTCCACGGTAGTGACGTTATGAAACGAGCTAGCCTATACCTGCAGGAATGTCCACCTGCAGTCGAAGGCCACGGCGGACATGAAGCTTTACTTTGGGCTGCCCGTGCCATGGTCGTAGGCTTTTCCCTTTCGGCCAATCAAGCATCAAGTCTTCTGGAAAACGAATTCAACCCAAGGTGTTCGCCTCCATGGGATTTGTCGAATTCCAAGGACGCCCGAGATTTCCGCCGAAAAATATTAGAGGTCCAGAAGACTCCAGGCTCCAAGCCTCAAGGGTGGCTGTTAGCTGAGTCTGGTATGTGTATCACTGAACAGCAGGAGGCATACGGAAACAGACTTAGGAACGGCGTTTTGTCTCAAATAATAGAGATAGAAAAGTCTAGGGTTGTAGTTAAACACGCACACGTTACTAACCCTCAAAAAAACGACGAATGGCCTAGCTGGTTGTTGAATCCTCCCGGACTTGTAGGACAAATAGTTTCTTGGATCGTAGAAAGCGCCATGTGTCCTCAACCAAAACTCGCGATAGGGGCGGCTTGCGTTGGTTGCGGATCGTTGTTTGGTCGGAAAGTAAAAGACGAAAGCAATGGCCGTACAAACCTATATTCAATGGCCGTCGCTCCGTCATCCTCCGGCAAGGATCATCCGGCCGATTGCATTACACGTCTCTTTCACGACTCCGGAGCCGGAGCCCTCATAGGTGGTTCGCAGGTTACTAGTGATGCAGCAATCGAGACGGCATTACAATTCAATCCGGTTCAATGTTTCTTTATGGACGAAATGGGACAGAAGATGGAACAAGCGAAAGGTGGAGGCAACTCTTTTTCGTCATCCATCATTCCGACCTTTACGGAGCTGTATTCTTGTGCATCAAAAATATATAAGGGTAAGCAAAAAGCGGACGTTGAACCAAGAATCATTGATCAGCCTTGCGCTTCAATCTTTGGCCTATCATCTCCGTCGTCGTTTGCGAACTCGATAAGCCGTAAGGAACTTGAATCAGGCTGGTTGGGTAGAATGGTTGTGTTTCAATCATATACACGGCAAAAAATCCAACTCAAGCCGTTTTCGCCGACTCCACAACATTTGATTGATTCTGTAAAAGCTTGGTATCAACGCGAAATACCCGTACCTGCAGGAATGGGAAACATTGCAGCCCTTACCGGAGCCCATCAAATACTAGTGCCTACAGATCCACGAGCAAGAGTTATTCTGGACGAATTCAATGAATATGCTTGGCAAGAAATGTGCAAATATGCTGACGATGACAACGACGTGCAATATCTCTGGGGAAAGGGACTCCAGAACGCAAGGACTTTGGCTCTGATAGTGGGGACCGGTTGCGATTTCGATAAGCCGACAATAGACAAACTTTCCGCAGATTGGGCTTGTGGCGTTATGGAACGTTCAATAAAAGAGTTTCATACCGTCATTGACGATCACGTTTCAGACTCCTACGTCGAACAGGAGAAAAAGAAAATGGTTCATGTCATCAAAAGAACCAAGGCAACAGGTTGCTCTAGGTCGAAACTAACTCGCAAAACTCAATTCATACGAGATTCTAAAACGAGACAAGCCTATCTCGACGACCTAGTCGAAGCCGGTATTATACTTTGCGGTATAGGACCGAAGACTCACGGGAAACAGGCAGCTTGGTATTGGGCGATACCGTACGGAATTCAATAGCGGATTGTGATATGAACAACAAGAACCAGAATGGAAAAGGCGACGACACAGCCAAAAGAACCAACCGGAAAAACTGGGATAAAGGTTGGGACGCATACAACAAAGGCAACAACAGAAAGCAGGAGTTGAATAAACAAAGGAAAGAAGGCATGAAAAACAGGAACAGCGGAGACTGCAACAGCGGATACAGGAACAGCGGATACAGGAACAGCGGATACAGGAACAGCGGATACAGGAACAGCGGAGACTGCAACAGCGGATACTGGAACAGTGGAGACTGCAACAGCGGAGACTGGAACAGCGGAAACTGGAACAGTGGAGACTGCAACAGCGGATACTGGAACAGTGGAGACCGCAACAGCGGAGACTGGAACAGCGGAGACTGCAACAGCGGAAACTGGAACAGCGGAGACTGCAACAGCGGATACCTGAACAGCGACGAACCAACCGTACGTGTATTTAATAAAGACAGCGGATTGTTGCGTAGTGAAATTGAACTGCCAGATTTCTTTTCTTTTGGACTGACTATTTGGATTAAATCAAGAGAAATGACTGCCAAAGAACAAAAAGACAATAAGTTTCACGCCGTGACTGGTGGATTTCTGAAAACACGAGATTACAAAGAGGCGTTTGTAGCATCATGGAAGAAAGCAACCGAAGATGACAAGAAAAAGTTGTTTGCGTTACCAAACTTTGATGCAAAAATATTCAAAGAAATTAGCGGTATTGATGTCAACGAAAAAAAGCCTGAGTTCACTGATGATCTTCCAAAGGATTCGGTTACAATGGGTGACGAAGTTGTTAATCTTCGCATACTGGCACAAGATCTCTATCAGGAGCTGATGGGAACACCAGACTCTAAGTGGAGTCTATACACTCAGCGCATGAAAGACGCAGGGATGATGCAGTAAATAACAATTGCCGGTCTATCGTAATGGTAGCCGGCTTCATTTTAAGGAGCACAATGGACGCAAAAGATAAAATAGATATGGCACTCAGAGCAGGGTTAATATCAAAAGCCACTTTAAAACTCATAAACTGTGGCAATCCACATCTATGCAGACTTATATTTATAGAAATGATTAAACAAATAAAAGAATTAGACAAAAAGCTTGAGTCTTTTGGTGTCTAAATAAATGAGCACAATCGCAGACCAGAATCCCGAAAGGGAAACTGGGCGCGTGGTTGGGATTATATTAAACCAAGGAAGAAGGTGAAGGATGAATCTTGAAGAAGCAAAGGAATGATTACGCGGAAAACGATCTATGTGTAACAGCATACCTGGTGATCCAGATGGCTATGGTACAACTGATGAGGTTAGACTTGCTCAGGCTGATGCCGCAATGGTGCAACAGGCTTACTATATCGTAAAGGCTCATGGCGAAGGATTGGTATGACTGAACTATTCGAGATCAAAGAAAGCAAGTCGCCACAGCTCAAGTGGCGTGAGAAGCATGGGATTAAAACAGCTCAGTCTTATTATCTTGATGATGAAGAGTTGCCTTGGATTGCATGGGATAAAACCAACGATCATGAAGGCAATATGCCTCTTGACATAGAAGCTTGTGGATACGGCATAACAGAACAGGACGCATTGCTCGACCTCACGACAAGGGTAGGGCATTGGAATACAACGGAGGTGAAGGATGAGAGCAGGCTGGTTCCGGATCCACATGGAGTCCATGGAGCGAAAGAGGAATAAGATAGCCAGAACGATTAAGGTAACGGAGTATCTAATTAAAAGAAGGAATAGAAATGAGCGAAGAAATTAAAAGCGATGCGACAGGCTTACAAGGAACTTATGATATGAAAGAAATACCAATATTATTCAACGGAGATATGGTCAGGGCTATACTTGGTGGAGACAAGACGCAGACTCGTAGGCCGGCCAAGTTTGAGCCAAACACCCTTGAGGCAGAGGTCGAGAGGCTGAAAACTCAAATCCACAGGATGCAAAACGAAGAAATTGACAGTATGCACGACCTTTTCGCAGAGCGAGATGTAGCCGTTGCGGAGGTCGAGAGGCTGAAAGCGGATCTCTCAAAATTCCAAATGTCAGAGTTTCATCCAGATTGGTCGTTGCTCAAAGCTTCGATTGATAACAATGGCGAGTGCGATATAGAGATAAAGCGACTGACTAAAGGTTGTCAAGAGCTTGAGTCGGAGGTCGCGAGGCTGAAAGCGGAGAGTAAAGCCAATTATAGACTGCTTAAATCGGCCGTTGCAAAAAGAGGTATCGACAGAAAAGAGCGTGACGAATACCAGCGGTTGCTCGGAGTGGCTAGGGATGCTGTAGAGATCGCCATGAACAGCGGTATGCTTCACTTTCAAACGTATGATGATTTAGGTAATGCACTAGCAGAAACAGGAGGCAAATAACATGAAGTTTTTTGAGTCAGTCACAATTATATTGCCGCTGCCAAGCAATCGCCTTTCCCCGAATTGTCCGTCGGCATCTTTTCGGGGACGTATGGCAAAAGCAGCCGTCGCAAAAAAGTACCGCAGGTTGGCCAAGGAGGGAACCACGAACGCGGGGATCGACACCGGACCTTGGGACTACGCCGAGATTTCACCCTGCTTTTTCCACAAGACGAACAGACGCAGGGACGACGTAAACAGCCTTGCAATGCTCAAGCCAGCCTATGACGGCATAGTTGACGCGGGATTGCTCAAAGACGACGACAGCGAGCACCTGCGAACTACTGGAGCCGATTTCAGGACAGATAAAGAGTTTCCAAGGGTAGAAATAACAATAACACGAAAGGAAAGACCGCTACAAAAGCGTTTTTGACATTAATGGATAAATTCTAAAAACAAAAAAGGCGCCGGATTAATTCCGGCGCCTTTCGTTTGCTCTTTATACTATTTCGTTTCCCTTTCCAGTATCTTCTTGATTAGTTTGCCGGTCCACTTGCCATGTCTGGCCATAGATGCAAACGTAGAATTATTATTCAGTTCGGTAGCTATCGAGTAGGCTCCGAGCTTTTCGGACATTTCAACAATCTTCTCAATCATCTTTTGCTCGAAGTCAACGCGGATTAATCTCGTAGTATCATCAGGATCGGTCTTTGTTCCGTAGGGCGGGTATTTTGACATCCTACGGCCTTGACTCTGGTGATGCCTCATTGCATGTTTAGTTCTGGCTGCGATGACTTTCCTTTCATATTCTGATACGCTGGCCAAGATCTGCAGAATCATCTTTATTTCGTCGGTGTTGCCTTCCACGTCTCCTAGGACGGCCTTGATAGTAGCTCCTTGCTTCTTGACGGCTCTGTTTATGATTTCCGATAGATATACGCTCCGGCATAGACGGTCGCGTTTCCACACTAATAGCACGTCGCCTCGCTTGCATAATTCGATCGCATCCCATAACCCAGGCCGATCGACGTTGGATCCCGACATGCCTTTGTCGAAAAAGACGGCTTTCACTTCCATATTGAGACCTTCGGCAAAACTTCTGCATACGCTTTCTTGCATTTGTATGCTTTCGCTTTCCTCTAGGTTTCTTCGTGGACTGATTCGTGCATAGATAATAACTTGTGCTTTCATTTATCTCCTTTTCTGGTTGTGTCCACCATCCCGATTTGGGGCACTGGATTTTCATTACTTCAACTTTCATCTTGTTCCTTTTCTGTTGGGTCGCATTGCAACCTGTCTTTCCATGCCAAACACAGAATCCCCGCTATACCGATCTTTCATATTCTGATACGCTGGCCAAGATCCGCAGAATCATCTTTGTTTCGTCGGTGTTGCCTTCCACGTCTCCTAGGACGGCCTTGATAGTAGCTCCCTGCTTCTTTACGGCTCTATCTATAACCTCCGACAAATAAACACTTCTGCATAGCCTGTCACGTTTCCAGACTACCAGAACATCATCCTTCCGACATGCGTCTATCGCATCCCATAAACCAGGTCTGTTGACACTGGCTCCTGACATGCCTTTATCCGAGTACACGGCTTTGATTTCCAATCCTTGACCTGCAGCAAAACTACTGCAAACCTTTTCTTGCATCTCCAGACTTTCACTTTCTTCAAGTTTCCGTCGTGGTGATATTCTGCAATATATTATAGCCTTCATGCCTGCTTTTCCTTTCTCATGTCAAAAACTCCGCAGTCGGTACAATTTATAACACTACTGGTTACTTCGGTTTTGTCGATATGATGATATTTGTTTTGTTTTGCATCCGCTCCACATTTGGGGCACTGGATTTTCATTACTTCAACTTTCATGACCTTTTCCTTTTTAGTACTGTGTTATATTCCAACGTTTTCAACATCTCTTTTTCGTAAAACTCCCTCATTTTTCGTTTGTGTTTTTGTTCAACTTTGTCTTTCCATGCCAAACACAGAATCCCCGCTATACCGATTAATAAAAACAGCATACTGATAATTCCGATCACGATTAAAAAACGCATCGCTACTTCCATCATTTTTACTTTTTCCTTTCTTTACTTATCATTCTGTCAATATTTTTCATCATCTCGCTTCTGGCCAACCATTTAAAAAATATAATGGTTCCGGCGTATGACGCGAGCGCTAATAGAAACACTCCCGAAGCAAAAAGCATACTTTTCGTCAACTCCATTCTGTTTCTCCTTGTACTGTGGTTTATGCAAACATAGTTTGCGTGGGTTGGTCTAGTTCTCGGTCAAAAAATGAGCTTGCCCGCTGCGCTTCGTGTCCGCGTTCGTGTAATCTAATATAACAAACTTCCGCATTCTCCGCCGTGTTGTCAAAGTGCTTTACGTTTCCACTGATTTCCAGTTTTGTTTTCACTTCGTTTCTGGCTAGGTTTAGTCTCGTGATATGATTTTCTCCGTCAATCAAATCTTTAAGTCTTGACATTACTGCGTCAATAAACTCTGGGTTGCCGTCAATTCTGATACCGCAAGCGCCGTATGTACTGCCTTTCGTTTTGTAGGGTATCGCTTCCATGTGTGGCAGTATAGGTAACCCTTCCTGGATTGCTTTCCATCTTTTTAATGCTGTTGCTTTTTTCATCTCTGTTACTCCTTCTATTTGTTGCTGTTACATTACCTCAAACCAGTCGACTCTAAGCCGGCGGTCTTCTTCTTCCTTCTGTTCGCATAGTGAAATATATTCCACTAATTCTGCGGGTGTTAATTCTGGCTTTTCTTGCAAGTCTTCAAACCTGAACTGTGTTCTTAGTGTCATTAGAATAACTCCTTCAGCGCGTAAAAACTACGGCCTTGTAACATTGCCATATCGTTAAAACATTTTTGAGACTTTGCTTTGTATAGCTTTTCAGCTTTCGCAGTCCAGATACATAGTCCGGTTTTCGTGATTCTGATATATTCTTCCCCGAACCATTTTGGATTCACTCCGGTTATTTCCTGCCATTTCTCAGCTGTGTAGCTCCCGGACCTGTGCTTCATCCCGCACAACTCAAAAAGTTGCTCCTGTTGCTCTCTTGTTAGTTTCATGACTTTTTACTCCTCTTTTAATAACCTCTCGATCTTGCATTTTCCAGTGTTGCTTTTATGTCTGCATAGTCAAAACCATACTCAATCGCTTGTTCTTTGGCCTGCTTGTGTTGCCCGTTTACAATTGACGTCAAAACAATGATGCGCTTTACATAATCGTCGTGGTCGTTCTCCAGCGGATTGAAACTACCGTTCCTGCAGTCTGTTTCCATCATGTCAGTATCGTAAATGTTTGCGTCAACTTCATCTGAAATGAACTTCATCTGTTTCCTGCGTGCTTGTAATTTTTCAAATTTCATTATTTGCCTGCTTTCTTGTTTCTTCGTTCTGCTACGATTGCAATCAATACCGCTATCAATGCCGGTATGATCACGACCGCGGTTATGTGTGTTAGTTCTCTCATGTTTTTCCTTCTGCCCCTCTCGGGGCGTTGTGGTTATCTATATTTGACAAGGTATCCAAGCCACCAAGCCAAATATAATATTAATATAATCAAGTATATCATTAGTTAAACTCCGCGAGTCCCTCTACTCTCATACTGACATATTTTTCGTCGCGCAATCCTAGAATGACATGATCTAAAACTTTGATATCCAATATTTTCCCGGCTTCAATCAGTTGCCTGGTGATGCGGATATCTTCCGCGCTGGGGGTAGGGTCTCCACTCGGGTGATTGTGTGCTAGCACTATTGCCGCCGCATTTTTACGTACTGCAAACCGGAATACTTCGCGCGGGTGTGCCAGGCATACGTTAATTAGTCCGGTCGTAACTATGCATGATTCAATTAAACGATTTTTGTTATCAACTGCCAGCACGATAAATGTTTCTGTGTCACCGTCGGCCAAGTCTCCACACTCGCGCATAACGTCTGCAGGTGTTCTTACCTTGGGCGCGTTGGCTTTGTTGTATTCGATTCCTGCTTCTTTTATTATTACTCTCATGTTATACCTCGTTCTCTTTGATTACTTCAATAATTCTATGCGTGTCTGATAGTTGCTGTACTTCGTATTGATCCAATAGTTCAATTCCCATCATAGTTAAAACAATATATATATTAATATTGTAGATACTGCTTAACCGTTTGGCTTCTTCTCTGGTTGCTTCTTCTTCCGGTGTCATGTTGTTACCTCTCGTTGTGTTGTTGTTGATGTCATTCATCGCAACTTTATATAAAGCAATAATCATGCCACTATGGGTGCCACGGGTAGACTAATCAAGCGGGTGCTGTAATGTTTTTTTTGTAGTGGTTTCCCCTATGCCTTTTGCTCTCATTTTTGATAAGTTTTCGCATTTTTGTTTCGCAAGTCTGATAATGGTTGCCTTGGGTATACCACTTTCAACTCTTCAATGCGCTTTTTTGAAAGTAATTGAAACAGGTCGCTCCTTGTGTGGGTTGGGTGGTTTTATAGGTATAGTATATATATACATACATCTATATATATTATCTCTCTCGTGTAACTACTCTTCAACCTCCTTCCGTCTCCCATCTGATTATTTATATAAGAGGCCGAGAAAGGGGGGGTACCCTTGAATATTAGGTTTTTGCTGTTTTTTCAACGCCTGCTTATGTTTAACTCTTCAATTACTTTCAAATTTTAACTTTGAAATAAGAAGACTACTTGTGCCATGGGTATATCGCATTTCTCCGTCAAATTATGGTCGTTTCGGTCTCTTCCGGTTTTGATCGTATTTACTCCACTGGCTCCTCTATTTGTCACGCAGGTCAAGACTCGTGTTTCTGGCTCGTTCGTCAAGGTTCGGGTTCTGAGGTCGGTGGTTAACTCTGGCTTCCCGGTTCAATCCATCTCGTGACTGTATCCTTTTGTATACACTTATTCTTGGTGGTGCGTACTGCAGCATACACCTAAGCTTTGTCAGTGCCTGCCTGCCTGCCTGCTATTGTCTGCCTATGCGTTCCCTTGGGTATAGCATCCAGTACCGGTATGCAGGTGCAATCCCCTTTTATACTGCTATCATTGACTTATACTTGTTTTGTGGTGGTGGTGGTGGTGGTGGTGGTGGTGGTGGTGGTGGTGCGTGCTGTTGATTTTTTGTGTGGTGGTGGTGGTGTGGTGGTGGTGGTGGTGTGGTGGTGTGGTGGTGATTATGTCCGGGCTGGAAATTGAACCGCACCCCCACCCGATCGCTCCCCGTTTATATATAGATACCCCGCCTTTACAGAGAGCACTTTCCCTTGAAAAAAGTGTGGAAATTCTGCGGGGTGTTTGACATGGACATACCCCCTTCGAATGATCATTTGACAATCGGAAAAAAATATGAGATATTCTGAGCAACTTAACAACAGGAGGTTATCATGCAAGAACGAAATAACGCCGTCAGACTCGACACTGGTGAAATGTACTTTATCTCGGCTGGAGAAGTTGTTGAAATAGCCGCGGTTTACCTGACCTGCTCTAAGCTTCGAATCTAGGGGTAGAAAGTATTTATGAAAACACCGATCGAGATTCGCAAAAAAATAGTTGCAGCTGGGATGTGGAAGAGTTTCACAATTCGGAAAGATCTATTGAAGCTTGAGGGGATGCCGAGCGGCGAAGCGTCTCGAACTGCGCTCCTTGAGTTTGAGATGGGGACGTTACCGGAAGTGTCCAGCAATTTGAATCATGCGATGCTGATGAACAAAGTAAAAGCTGGTGAAGCGCTTGAGTACGTTGAAAAGACTCCGCTGGCGATTGACATGCATGTTGATGTCAAAAAGCCTGCCTGGTCCGTACCTGCTCCAGTGATCCACGTTGAGACATTGAGTGACGAAGAGGTAAAGCCTTCCGCGCCATACTTGGCCGACAAGTCACCGAAGCGCCTACCTCGATCCCAACCTGTAGCTTTGGGCGGAATGACACTTGCGCAATCTGCGTTTGCGCTTGAACATCCTGAATTCAATACACCTGTTACGAGTGAAGAGATAGAAGCTTTTGAAAATTTGCAGATACGTCGTGCTGGCGAGATTGACATATTTCGATGGGTAGCTCGTAACATGGAATTCGTAGCGGACGTTTCAACTTGCCCTGATCCTGCAGCATGGGGAATGTTGAAGCAGTGCCATTCCAGCGCGTCGTTTAAGGCTACATTTTGGACGACGATGTATTCAAAGTTGATACCGACGCGAAGCAAACTTGATTCACATGCCGAAGAGAGAGGCGCCGGCGAAAGCGAGATTGAGCTTTTGAGGGAGATTGAGATTGCGAGCGAGGTGATACATGCCGGAGAATAAGATGAAGCGTGTTGACACGAACGGAATCCTTGAGCGCTGCGAATGCGGAGCTCGATGTTGCTATCTTATCGGAGACGGTGGGATGGTCGTTGGTCTTCGATGTGACGATAATTGCGGAGAAGGGTTCATCGGGGACGACCGGATAGATTTGATGGTGGAATGGAATTTACGAATACGTGGGTTACGGAAACAACAAACAGGAGAATGAGATGCAAAAGTACATTGGAGTGAAGATAGTTGGAGCGGTCCCTATGACACTTGGTGATTATAACAAATCTAAAGGCTGGACAATTCCTGCAGATGAAGATCCTAATCGAAAAGGGTATCAAGTTGCGCATTCAGATGATTATGTTAGCTGGTGTCCGAAAGAGCAGTTTGAAGAAGCTAACCGCCCTTGTGATGCAATGTCGTTTGGCCATGCTCTTGAAGCTTTGAAGAAAGGCTTGAAGGTTTGTCGTGCTGGATGGAATGGTAAGGGAATGTATGTTGCTATACAGCCCGGCACCATGATTATGGCTGAACAAGCTCGTGGTGGAGTTGCTAAGTGTATTGCTGAAGAATACGGCGAACGGCTCATGAAGGACGATGAACGACTTATTACCATTTGCCCTCACATTGATATGCGGGCTGCAGACGGAACTTGTGTTGTAGGCTGGTTGGCATCTCAGACTGATATGCTGGCAGATGATTGGCAGATCGTGGAATAGTTTTTTATACCGGTATAGCTCAACCGGTAGAGCGCGTGGAAGCTCCGTTCAATT
>Ga0307928_10003274_pt1 | contig 12361 bp, 7 predicted proteins | sample AceLakmetagen232_FD_201815 | JGI IMG/M metagenome (GOLD analysis project Ga0307928, IMG submission 201815) | Saline water microbial communities from Ace Lake, Antarctica - #232 | ecosystem: Environmental > Aquatic > Non-marine Saline and Alkaline > Saline | place: Antarctica: Ace Lake... | reverse complement strand
TTTCGTTTATAACTAACGCCACCGCAGAACTGACGATTAGTGCTGCTGACGTAACGATTTACAACATTCGGTTTTTGAGTAATTACGAGGGCGGTTTGACTGCCGGTATAGTTATCGACGGCGACGGTGATGGTACGCGGATTATCGGCTGTGAGTTCAGGGAAACTTCTGACACTTACGAGATGCTGATAATGATTAATGCCGCTGCTGCCGCTGACGAGTTGGTTATCGCCGGTAACAGATTTATCGGTGTAGCCGGCGGCTCTGATACGGTTGCTATCAATCTTGCAGGCGCTTCAAGTCAATCGGTTATTGCGGACAACTACTTCTACGGCGACTGGTCTGATTACGTTATCAAGAACGGTGCTACTTCATTGAGTATGCTCATTGAGAACAACACAATCAACAACCTCGATACCGGAACCGGTAAGTTGATGAGTTTTTCAGCTTTATCTACCGGCAATGTAGTTGGTAATAAATGTTACGGTAACGGAGCGACGTTTGCTTTTGTCGGTGCTGCGATGTTCGTATCGCCTGACAATGTTTTCATGCAGACCGAAGCTACGGCTGCGGTTACAAGAAACTTCGAGTCCATGCTGGGCGCGTATACCGGCCCTGTAAGCGGTGCCGCTATCGACGATAATGTCAAAGCTGCAACCACCCTTATTAAGACCGATACCGCTGCGATTATCGAAGATTTTGAGACTTATGGTTTGGATGAGTTAACATCCAATGATGACCGTAGTGCATCTTTGGCTTATCCTGATTCGATAGTCGCTGAATCTGTCTTTAATTTTTTAATGTCAAAAACTCTTGCAGTGGATACGTATGATTACACCACCGACTCTTTAGAGATGCAGCATGATATAATTGGTGCGTATACCGGTGATTTGGGTGCAAACGATGACGATAGTGTAAAATCCGACGTTGATTTACTGCAAACCGATGTGACCAGTCTTATCGCTGCGATAGTCGCAATGAACGATAGCGGTTATGTAGGGACTTGTACGACCAATTCCAGCCAGACTACCGCTGTTGTTCCCCTGTTAGCTGGTTTCGATAATGATTATTTCAATACCGGATGGTCCATGATTTGTATATTACGCGATACCTCCGCCGGTACTGCCCCTGAAGGTGAGATAATAGATATTATCAATTATGTCTCAAACACCGGCACGTTTACCGTATCGGAAAACTTTTCAGTGGCATTGACTGATGGCGACGCTGTTATGGTCAGGCGTACCGAAGATTTGGAACTCGATATGCCGACTGCGTTGGGTAGTGCCGGAACGATTCACTATGTCGATAGTGGAGCGGCAGGTGACGCTACTGGTCTGACGTGGGAAAATGCTTATCTGACAATACACGCTGCCGAAGCTGCTGTTACTACTGCCGGTGATGTTGTCTATATCGCCGATGGTCATAGTGAGAGTATCAATACGGGCGGTACGGACTTCGATGTAGCTAATATTTCGTGGATAGGTATGGGCGAAGGCGATGCCCGTCCGGTATTTATCGCAGATGCTTCCGCTGATGATTTTACTCTTGATGCCGCCGGTATTACCATGAAAAACTTTCGGATGCAACCCAGTGCGACCGCAGAGACTTCCGCTATTCGGGTAGAAGATGCCGGTATCGGCTGTACGATTGAGAATGTCTCATTTATTATCGGCGTAGCAGCTGACGATGAATTTGTGATTTGTATTGATGTTGACGCCGCAGCTGACAAGCTGACCGTCAAGGATTGCACATATTACAATACCAACGCTACTACTGCTCACACATCCTGTTTCGTGGACCTTTCCGAAGCGGCTATCCAGAATACTACGATAACCGGGTGTACTCTTTTCGGTGAGTTTGCGAATGGTGCAATTTATTGGGCGGCTGCTATTCCGCTCAACCTGGCTATCACAGACAACATAATAAGCAATACAACCGCGGCTAAGTATTGTATCTACGGCACTGGCGCTGCAACGGGCGTGTTGACCGACAACAGGTTTTACTCAAACGATTACGCCACAATGCTTGACCCAGGTGAATTGTTTTGTTCAGGCAATATTGGAGCTGACGATCACGACCAGCAGGGCATACCTGTACCAATTAGTGCTGAAACAACGGATGTTACCGGAGTTGCTGATGGTTCTAACCTTGAACGACTGGAATGGCTACAGGACAAATCTGACGACATTCTGGCTGCTCTTGGCAGAGATGGTACGGCTGAGAACATCTTCTACGTTGATGCAACTGGTGGTGGTGCCAGTAATACCGGTCAATCCTGGGCAGAGGCCGACAGTACCTTGAAAAAAGGTATAGACCACTGTACTACTGATACCGGTGCGATTATTTTTGTAGCTGCGAACCACCTGGAAACTTTTGTCGCTTCGCAAGCTGTTGACAATGCCGGTATAACGATATGGGGTTTGGGCGTAGGCGAATCACGCCCGCAGTTTATATACACTTCGGCTGACGAATGTTTAGCTCATACCGTTTCCGATGTGATGTACAAAAACTGCATATTCCGTGCTATAACTGTTGATCCTACGGCAGCCGTAACTTTGAATGCTTCCTCTGACGGAACTGTGTTTGAGGACTGTGAGTTCAGAGGCGACCAGGCTGGCATTGAGTTTCTTAGTTCGATTACGGTGGCAAGTGATTGTGATGATGTCAGGATTACCAGATGTAAGTTTGATAATGTCGGCGGAGATAATGCAACCGCTGCTATTACGAATATTGCAGGCATTACTGATGGTATGATTGTCGAAGATTGCGAATTTAGAGGCGTATGGTCGGTAGGAGCGATTAGCTCTGACGATGCCGATACCGGCGTAATAGTTCGCAATAACAGTGTTCAAAACACCGAGACTGGTGTAGGTGCGATAGTATTTTCTTCTGCCGCTACAGGTGAATTATCCGACAACAGATGCTATGGCGATACCTGGGGTGTGATAATCGACCCAGGTTCACTGAAATGCTTTAACAACTATGTCAGCCATGAGATCAACGAAAATGGATACCTGTTCCCCGCCCAGAGACAGAAGATTGACTCTGTTCATGGTACAGGACGGGTCATTTATGTCGATTCCGGTGCTACCGCCGGTGGCGGTGGGACGTGGGATACCGCGTTCAATACCGTCGATGCCGCTATGGACGACTGTGTAGCCGACCGTGGCGATACGATCTATGTCGCTCAAGGTCATCATGAAAAAGAAGCAGCCACCGGCCCCATATTTACTATGGATGTCGAAGGTGTCTCGGTGATCGGAATTTCCAACGGAACACCTTCCGGCGTTATCACTACCGGTGATGTAGCAGGCACAGACAGCCAGATGCCGGTATTTGTCTTAGACCATGTTGACGCGGAAGTATCTATAACAGCGGCAAACTGCCGATTACAGGGCATCCGTATCGAGTCTGATATTGCCGATTGCAAAATTGGTATTGTTATGAGCAATGCCAGTGATGGTTCGGTTATTGAAGGTTGCGTTTTGAGCGATGGTGCTGCTGGCGAAGAACTGCTGGTTGGTATCCAGGTTGCTGCCGACGCCGATGCCGTTCGACTTTTGAATAACAGGCTAACGACCGTTGTAACCGGCCAGTGTACTATCGGTATCGAACTGGTAGGCGGTATGGACAACGGTGTTATTAAAGGTAATCGTGTTAACGGAACGTATGCGACGGCGGTTCTAAAGGCCGATGACGCTGCTTCTGTTAATATACTCATCGAGGATAACGTATTTATCACCGAGACTGCGATTGCCTCTGTTCTGCTCAATGCGGCAACTACAGGGATTTTTTGCGACAACTATCTTGGTACTGGCGAAACAATGCTAAACGGTTTAACAGGAGATACGGCTATATGGTGCTTTGAGAACTATATTTCAGGTACTCACGGTGCAAGCGGTGTGATTACCCCTGCTGTTGATACTGACTAAAGTTTAACGACCTGGGCGGTTTACCGCCGCCCGGGTCTTTTCTTAAGGGATAAGAGATGAAACGTATTCTGATTGTGATGTTGATATTGTTTCTGTCCGGAAATTGTTTCGCCGCTGCAATCGCACAATGGAAGATGAACGAAGATGCTAACGATGCTGTTGTAGCTGATTCGGTCGGTAGTTATACAGGAACATTCGTAGATGAGAATGGTGCCGCCGCTGTTACGAGCGACCATAATACTACCGGTCATATAAACGGAGCTTTCGAACTTGACGGTACGAATGACTATATCACCGTTGGCGACGCCGCTGCTTTCACACCGGATGGTACGCCTTTGAGTATCACTGCATGGGTAAGCCTGTCGGCTGACGAGGGTGCTCTTGACTTTATGATAATCAATAAGAAAGGTACAGCTCTTGAATGGAGCTTTAATGTTGGTGGCGATAACCTGTACCTTACTCTATATGATGAAAGTGCGGCTCAGGCTAAAATTGGTAGATACGATTCCACGACGGATTATGCTCTTTACGAAGGTGCCGGCTTTATCTTTGTTGCAGGTACCTATGACGGTGGTTCATTGTCCAGTGGTGTTAAATTGTATCTTGACGCCGACAAAGTTGATGACAGTAATGATATTAACGGTACTTTTGTTAATGTCGATGATTCTAACGAAGATTTGGCTATGGGTATCGACGGCGCAAGTGTAGCAAAAGGCGTTATTGACAATGTAGTTATCTACGATACCGAGCTTACGCAAGCCCAAATTACCAGTCTCTATAATAACGGTACCGGTACTGAATCAGTTAGTGTCAGTGTTAATACTCTGCGACAAAGAACTCGCGGGCGTGAACGGTAAAAAATAATGCTAAATTTGAAAAGAAAGGAAAGTATTATGAAAACATTAAAATCTATTGCTTTGGCAGGAATATTAATAACGGCATTTTTGTTCATCTGCTGGCCGACATACCCGCCGGAGGCGAGGGCCGCAACGTGGATCGTAGAGGATCAGACGCTTACGATAAGTGCGGTCGATGCTACTATCCTGGATGGAACCTCAACCAGCCGTACTTATATGGCATCTGACAGAGTATCGACGTATTCAGTACATATCGATGACCGTGCCGACTGGGTAGAGGTGCACCTGTACTCGACGGGCAGTGATACGGACGGCGATAGTGCGAAGATAAATATCTACGGCTACGGAAAAGATGGCCCGGCGATGCGGATATATGAGGCGACGACCTTTACCTTAGGTACGGCTGTGGCGCCCGGTTCTGGATTATATGCCGATACTATATCAGGGACCGATAAGCATACCGAAACCGTTGAAGTAGCTGATAGTGCGAGTAATACTATTTGTAAACTCAAGATCGATATGGCAGGTCTCCAATGGCTGTACTTCGAGCCGGAAACGTTTACGGGTATAACAAATGTCATTATCCAGGTCAGGAGTTATGGTTTCGCAAAGTAAAATAAAAAAACTGATATGTACTTTGATATTGGTTTGCGCCTCGAGTCAGGTACTCGGCTTTGACAGGGATATATATCCCAACGATAACCGTAAATATTATCGGCCAGGCTCGATGGCGACGCTAAAACATAACCTCCTTTCCGTTACTCACGGAGATACAACTCCGGCGACGGCGGTTAAAGGTGATATAATCTACGCTTTGACCAACGGCGACTGGCGCGACCTGCCGATAGGAGATAATAACGATATACTGGGGATAACAGCGGGGCTGCCTGGCTGGCAGGCACAGACATTTAGAGATCACGGCGGATTGTCCGGCTTATCAGATGACGATCATACAATATATCTATTAGCCGACGGTACACGCGACCTGACGGGCGATTGGGTAATAGCTGCCAATAGTATTACTCTTACAGCAGGCAAACTTAGCGCTGCGAATCTTGATGTTGAGGGGTACGGTTATTTTGGTTCATTATTTATTGATGCTACAACAGGTCCTCTTGCTCATGAGTTTTTGAATCATGATGACGATTTGTATATTATAAACAATCATGACGCTAAGAGTATTGTTTTCAAGTTAGGGACAAGCATAGAGGACGTTCTTACATTAACGGAAGGAACACCTGACCTTATTTCGATTCCAGACAGCACTCGATTAACTTTTGGTGCAGGGGGCGATTTAATTCTCTATTCTGATGGGACGAACGGCGTATTATTTGCAGATTCCAGTTTAAGAGTTGGCGCTGGAACAATTAATTATACAGCGTTTTCCCCGGCTGGAGGAATATCGCAGGTAGGGGCGGCAACTGCAAGTTTTAATGCGACGACAGTAACAAGCCTGACAGACGGAGTTGCCACTTTGACGGGCGGTTCATTAACGGATGCTGTAGACATATCATGCACTGGCGACCTTTCCGTAGGGGGAGATGCAACAATAGAAGGTGCCTTTGAAGTTACAACCGGTGGCGAAACTGTAGCAACGCTTACATCTACCAATCATACTAACGCATACTTAGATTTTATGAGAACAGGTAATGCTTATACCGATTGGAGAGTCGGTAATGGTGGAGGCGAGTATCAATGGAGAACAAGTGCTGATGACGGAGCAAATTGGTCTACAAGATTAAAACTTACTTCTCTTGGAAATTTAGTATTTTCTGATAATAGAGAAGTGAGATTTGGAGATAACCCTGATAGATTTGCAACCTTACAATGGGAAAACCACCAAGTCCCTGAAACTTTTGTAATTGGCTTAAATGATGACGCTGATAGTACCCATTCAAGAAGTATGATTATTTGTGGTGATTTGGATGTCGCTTTCAACTTTGCTCATCCTGCTCAGCTTAATCCGACCTTGTTTGTCCATTCAGATAATCAAGCGACAGACGAATGGATTAGCTTTACACACAATCAGACAAACGGGGTAATTGAAATAGGCAAAGGCGTTCTTGATTTGCCAGCTACTAATATCGGCGACGGCACAAATGATACTCGAATATCGGCGACAGGCAACGTAGTCCTTCCTGCTGGTGCTATTGGCGTTGGTCGTGCGCCACTTAAATTTACTGATGGCACAGCCTTGACGACTCCAGAAACAGGAGCATTGGAATTTCACGATAACAGACTTTATATGACAAATAAATCTGTTCGTAAGGCTCTCGACAGAACAAGCGATGTAAAACTGACTACCACTACTGTTGACGGAGATGCCGGGGCACAAGGAACAACTGAAACAGAAGTGTATTCGGCATCAGTTCCTGCTGGCTCTTGGGTTGCAGGTAATTTCTTAAAGATGTTTATGGCAGGGGATTTAACCAACAAGGTTGGGGCTGCCGGTCATACTATTACGATGAGAGTTTATGTTGGCTTGGATGAAGTAGCTACTATTCTTTCAACAGCCGCTAAGTTTACAAATGCTTGCTGGCATATTAAGGGTTTTGCTACTGTGCGAAGCGTTGGAGGTTCAGGAAGTATGGCTTGGCACGTGGATATGACTATAGAAGGTGATAATTCAACTGATTCCTGTGCCGTTGAAACGATAGACACTACCGGTGCATTAGATATAACCGTAACTGCTCAATGGGGAACTGCTGATGCAGCTAATATATTTACCTGCACAATGGGTTTAATGGAATATAAAAACTGAGGAAAGACAATGGCTAAAATGACAGAATTTCAGACGGCAACGGATATATGTAATTTAGCGTTAATCCAGGATGGTGCGGATCTGATAGACACTCTCGCCGATAGTGATATCTCCGACAATGCTCAACTCTGCCGCAAACTGCTGCCGGTGATTACGAGTACTTGCCTGGCGAGAGCAGAGTGGAGTGGACTAACGAAATTTGCTGACCTGGGTGGGGAGGTAACTGTAGCTGAACAGGCGGACTGGGAGTATGTCTTCAACCTGCCGGACGATTGCCTGCAGGTGATTGCTCAGATAGATGAGGGTGATCATACGAAGAAATACGCTCATATAATAAAAGGGCGGCAACTCTTTACCAATAACTATTCCAATGACGACGGAGTTTCGGCTTATATAGATTATATAAGCGTTGGTGATGTATCAAAGTATTCGCCCGGGCTGATCGAGTATATCGCATTAAAATTGGCGCTGGCAATGGCTCCTAAACTTATGGGGATATCTGAAGAGAGCCAACTGCATATTCAGGGTATGCAGAGAGAATTGAGATTGCGGGTCCTGCCGGAGGCAATAGGACGTAACCAGGCTGAGGGTGATATGGAAGGTGGAAACGATGAAGGTGAAAGTACATGGCTGACTGGAAGGTGAAAAATGAATAAAATAGTAACTAAAATATTCACGATATTATTCATAATATTATTCATATTGGGGGGGGCAACAGCTTTTGGTCTGCTGACACCGGCGATTAATAAGTTTAATGCAGGTGAAGTTTCGCCTCTGATGTTAGCGAGAAACGATTTTGCCAAGTATCTGAACTCCTGTAATCAACTGCAGAATATGATAGTGCGGTCGCAAGGGCCGGTATCGAGGCGGCCTGGTACTAAGTTTATCGCAACAACAAAAGATAACGAAGAGGTAAGGCTAATACCTTTCGAGTTCTCGAAATCCGATACCTACACGCTGGAGTTCGGTAACCTATATATGAGAGCGTTTCGAAATGGCGGGCAGGTACTGGACGCTAACGACGACCCTTATGAGCTGACAACAACCTTTACGACAGCCGAATTGGCGGATATCCAGTTCGTTCAATCGGCTGATATAATGTGGCTGGTCCATCCTGATCATGAAGTGCAGGAACTTACTCGAACGGGTCATACATCATGGACGCTTACCGATGAGGATCTGATAACAGGGCCATTTATCAACAGGAACACTACTGACACAACGATAACACCTTCGGCAACTACCGGCTCGATTACATTAACGGCGTCGGCGGCGATATTTGAGGCCAATGACGTTGGCTCTATCTGGCAGATATCGACCATCGTGGATAATAACTCGGTTTCGGGATCGTTCACCAGCGAGGCTAATTCAACGACGGTATCAGTATTAAAGACGCAGAACTATATCTTTCTAACACATTTTACCTGGACAGGAACGGTTATACTCCAAAGGTCCTATGACGATGGCAGTACCTGGCGTGATGTTGTGACGAGGGCTTATAAGGACAATGGTAATCTCGACTATTCACCAGACGGCGGTGAAAAAGTCGCTGAGGCACTCTACAGGGTAAGAATGAACGCTTATACATCGGGGACGCTTTATTATAACTTCGAGGCCCTGACAGTCGAACTTGATGGCGTCGTGGAGATAACTGCATATACATCTACGAAGGTTGTTACAGGGACGGTGAAGAGTACGCTGGGTAATGCTACGGCGACTACCGAATGGGCGGAGGGTTACTTCGGGAAGAAGCACGGATGGCCGGAGACGGTCGTTTTTCACGGGGAACGGCTGGCCTACGGTGGTAACGAAGATTATCCGCAAACGATATGGATGTCGCAGACTGGAGACTATAATAATTTCACTGCGGGGACGCTGGCAGCTGACGCCGTTATCTATTCTCTGCCAGGCCAGAACCCGATCCAGTGGATGGCTTCTCAGGACTTTCTTTTCACCGGGACGCTAGGCGGTGCCGGCAAACTTGGCGGTAACAGCCCGCAGGATGCGATATCTGCCGAGGAGCTACCAACTTATCGGTCGCAGACATATACCGGCTCGGCGGCTGTTCAGGCGGTTATAGCTGATGATCAGATACTATTTGTGGAACGCGGCAGCAGGAGGCTCCGCGAGTTCGCTTTTAGTATCGAACACGATAAATATGTTTCGCCTGACCTTACATTATTAGCTGAGCATATTACAGAGTCGGGGATAAAGGAAATAGCCTATCAGGAGCGGCCTGAATCGATTTTATGGTGTGTTCGTGACGATGGCGTCTTATTATCATTTACATACAAAAGGGCTCAGGAAGTTATTGCATGGGCCAGGCACGTTACAGATGGCACGGTAGAGAGCGTAGCAGTGATACCAGGGGATGAGGAGGATGAGGTATGGCTGATAGTCAACAGAACCATCGGCGGGGCTACAAAGCGATATGTGGAGCAATTACAGCCATTCGACTGGGGAACCGATCAAACGAATATGTGGTTTGTCGATTCAGGGTTGCAGTTCGACGGTGGACCATCGGTTTTGATAACGAAAATTACACAGGCCGATCCGGCGGTAGTTACAATGTCAAGCTATCCGGTTGATGGCGATGGCGATGATCTTGAAGATGGCGATCAGGTACAGATACGTTCGGTTGCAGGAATGACCGAAGTTAACGACAAAATATATACGATATCAAACGAGAATACATCAGCAAAAACGTTCGAGCTACGGGACTCTACCGACGCCGTTGATATAAACTCTATAGGATTCACGAAATATACCTCCGGAGGGACATCTCAGCGGATGGAGAATACTTTCGGCGGACTATCACATCTTGAGGGTAAAACGGTGTCTATGCTGGTTGATGGCGGGACTGTGGCCGATGAACTCGTGGCCGCCAGCTCGATAACTATTGATAGGTGGGCCAATAATGTAGTGGCAGGACTGCCGTATACCAGTATATTAGAGACCATGCCGATAGTGTTCAACGGCCAGACCGGAAATGCAATGGCACGAATAAAAGCGATTCGCAAAGTTACATTTGATTTCTATAAGACTCTCGGTGTAGAATATGGTGTCGATGCCGATAATCTGCGGCCTATAAACTTTCAGACTACAGAAACGCCGCTAAGCGATGCGGTACCATTATTTACAGGGAAAAAACCGGTAACGTTCCAGCACGGATACGAGAGGCAGAGTACATATTCAGCAGGATAAACCGTTACCAGTAACGATTAGAGCTATAATACCGGAAATTGAGATTTTTAACTGATTAAAAGCAGAAAGATTGTAAATGTCTGAGACGGCAGTTAAAACGAAAGTTGATACTACGTGCCTAAAGCACTTCGAGTTTATCGAATACAAACCGGAACATGCTATCGAGATAATAACCAACGGAGCAAAGGAGCCGGGGCTGGTTTTCACTAAACTTACCGCCGAATGGGCTCAGATAATGGGTCAGAAGGGGCCGTGTACTACAGGTATATTCGATGGTAAAGTAGTTTCCTGTGCCGGTATATTCCTGGCATGGCCGGGAGTGGGTGAACAGTGGGCGGTGAACGTAAAGGCGATTGGTGATTATCATATCGACCCGCAAATCGGTAAGAGATGGCTGTACAACCAAATTGATGAATACAAACTATGGCGGGTTCAGGTACCGGCGAGAAGTGATTTCCCGGTTGGAGAAAGTTATCTGCGATGGCTGGGATTCGAGTTCGAGGCTACTTTGGAAAATTATCATCCAGACGGAACGGATGCACGGATGTACAAAATAATAACTAAAAAGTACCTTAATAATAAGGAGACTTGATAATGCCTTTTTTATTATTTGGAGCGGCGGCGGTACCGGCAGTAGCGGCAACGGCAACAGCTCCGGCAGTAGCGGCAACAGCAGCTACAGGAGGTCTGTTTGGTACTGCTGGCGCTTTCTCACTTGGAACCGCTATATCCTCGGTGGCAGGTATCGTCGGTACCGGAATGGCACTGGGGGCGGGGCAGGCTTCCGACCAGGCGGCCCAGGACGCGGCTAAGCAGAACGCAGCGAACCTCAGAGCCCAGGCGGCTCAGGAAGAACTCGTAGCCAAAGAAGAGCAGAAAGGGATAAAAGAGGATAAGAAACGCAGATCGTCGAGGTTGAGAGTATTGGCCGCCAATGCCGGAATCGATATGGCGGGGACCCCACTATTACAAGCCGAGGAAATCGCAGGGGTATTCGAGGAAGAAAGACTACTCGCCGGTCAGGCGGGACGACAGCGAGGATTCGGACTGGAGACCAGGGCCCGGCAGGAAATTCAAAGAGGTAAGAATATAAGAAGAGCCGGTCGTTTCAGGACGGGAACTACACTATTGACGGGCGTGGGACAGTTAGCGTCGCGATTTGATGCGGCTTAAAATTAAATAATAAAAGGTGAGATTATGCCAAGTTTAGCAGGGATAAGAAGGCGAAAGCCACGGGCGACACCGGCGGCGATAATTGATCCGGCGATAGGGCAGATCGTGCCGAACGCGGTAAGCCTGTTCGGCAGTGCTATTGCCAGTGACGGGGGGGCTGTGGGTGATCTGATCGAACGCAGGAATACCGAACTGGCAAAAGCTGATTTTGTGGGTATGAAAGCTGGGACCGCAGTGGCCCGTAACAAGTTCCTTAAATCGCTGAGGACGACTGACCTGGACTATAACGGAATAAATGATGCGTGGGTTGACTTTAAGAAGACGAATTTTAAGACCATCGGCAATACAACAAAACAGCGAAAGGCTCAAAAAGAATACGGTATGTACATAAGGGGTATTACCCCGCAATGGGATAGAGACGTTGATAATATCGC
>Ga0307928_10003270_pt1 | contig 12367 bp, 11 predicted proteins | sample AceLakmetagen232_FD_201815 | JGI IMG/M metagenome (GOLD analysis project Ga0307928, IMG submission 201815) | Saline water microbial communities from Ace Lake, Antarctica - #232 | ecosystem: Environmental > Aquatic > Non-marine Saline and Alkaline > Saline | place: Antarctica: Ace Lake... | reverse complement strand
CCGCTGTCTTGGCCGCGTCGTAGGCAGCCGCCAGGGCGTAGCCCGTCTTGCTGGCGGACGCCACCACCACGCCGTCGGTGCCGGTGTCCAGCAGGATCGCCGCCGTATCGCCCTTGGCCGCCAGGATATCCGCACTGACCGAGGCTCCATCAGGCGCGCCCAACCGCGTGAAGCTGTTACCGGTTTGGGCGGTGTGACCGGTCAGCGTGGTGACCGTGGTCACCGCCGCCTGCGTGTCAGCCGGCTTGGTCCGCGTACTGATCGCGGCGTCCAAGTTGTCCAGTCGTGCATCGCCCAAGGCCGTCAAACCCGCACCGGCGGCCCCGATCGTCGTGGCGACGGCCCCTATTTCATCGCTCAGGGTCTCGAGCGTGTCGCCGTCCGCCCCGACGCGGGCGATTTGCGTGGCGCCGGCGTCGGACGCCGTGACTGGCCAGGCCGTGCTTTCGTCGTAGCTGACCGCCTTGATGGCATCGGCCTCCAGGTTCATCGCGTCGCCCGCTTGGGCCGCTGTCTTGGCCGCGTCGTAGGCAGCCGCCAGGGCGTAGCCCGTCTTGCTGGCGGACGCCACCACCACGCCGTCGGTGCCGGTGTCCAGCAGGATCGCCGCCGTATCGCCCTTGGCCGCCAGGATGTCCGCACTGACCGAGGCTCCATCAGGCGCGCCCAACCGCGTGAAGCTGTCGCCGGTTTGGGCGGTGTGACCGGTCAGCGTGGTGACCGTGTCCGCCAGCACCACACCGGCCATCTTGTGCGTGGCTGGATTGTAGCCGGTGTCCGCTAAGTCTTTCAGGTCGGTTGCGCTCTGGGCGACGCCGCCGAGTTGGGTCACGTCGACGGGCAGGGTGTCGGTCCCGCGAACCATGGAATTGTAAACCGTCGTCGGGACCACATCGTATGCGATGCTCGCAAACGGCAGCACGCCCGTGGCATAACCAACGACGCGCACGATGCCTTCTTCTGTGTTGTTGAACGACGCCCCACCGCTGGCGGGCAATTCCAATTCGTAGTAGCCCTGGTCGGTGTGGGCCCAATCGTAGTCGCCGCCGGTGGTGGGTGTCACGGCCGTGGTGGCGATCGTGCCGTCGGCCTTCTCGACGATCACGTCGATCTCCAGCCCCGCGGCGTTGTAGGCGACGGACTCCTCGCGGCTCTTGAAATCGGTGTCGTCGATCAAAGGGCCAACGATGATTTTAATGGCAGTGTCTACCGGCTTGTAGGCCATCGTCTCACCCGCTCTTTCTCATTTGTTCGTAGTACCAGTGCGGCTTGGCACCGCCCCCGGCGGCGGTGTAATCCAGCCAGACGGACATTTCCCATTCGGACGATGTGTTATAGTCCGGGATATCGTAAGCCGCCAAGTCGCCGTGAGTGTATCCCGTGTAGGATCGATAAGTTTCTACGCCCGTGGTGGCATCATATTTCGTGAAGAAATCGTTATCGTTGTTCCAACCCAGGTGATACTTCGTCCCTGTGGATAAATCGTAAGCGCTGTCGAGAGCCTGCGAATGATCGCTGTTGCTTGTCGATGTTGCTCCCCCGGCCGTGTCTCTAACCACGGAGTTGGGAGCCCCGGCATTGTCATCAGCAATCCCTATCGTCAGTTGCCCGGCTGAGCCAGAATAGCCGTACACGTGCATCTGCGTAGCACTGCCCGCCTCGGTGGTCGTCACCTCTATTGTATAGAAATATCCAGAGGTTTCTTTCGCGGACGCCCCATCTCCTGAGTACCCCAATTCCGGACCAATCACTACCGGATAGCTTGCCACCTCCATGAACTTTGCCGGAAGGCCTGCGACCAACCACACCTTGCCGTCCACGTGGTCGATCTTGAGATCCTCACACCACGCCCATTTGCCATTTGCGGCTGTAACCTTCCATCGATACCAGTGTCCGAATTTGCCTGTGCGATATTGATTGTTCCGCTTGGCATAGTAGACGGCGATGGAGCCTACGACATTATCGGGGCGATAGCTGGCCCCCGTGGGATCGTCCATTTCCTCTTGTGTCAAAGCCGGCTGCCGGTGATATACCAGTCCGCCCGAGTCCTGAATCTCCAGCCTAATCCAGTTATGAGCCGGTTGACTATTGAGGTGGATCTCGTATTCCAGACTGTCGGCCGTCTTGGGATAGAAGACGTGCTTGACGTCTCCCACCGTCAGCGTAGGTCGTCCGCCGATGATCTCCTGCTGGGCACCGGCGCCGACGACGGTGTCACGATGGTTGAGATTAACGAACACCTCTTTGTTCCACTTCTCAGCCCGAATGTTCGGCAGCAATAGTTCTTTCGACTTGCCGCCAATAGTGACAGACGCATCCGCCCCGCACCCGTCGCCGAGGACGGTACGAAACGTGGTCGGATTGTCCGCTACTAAGGCCATCGCTTACCCCTGTCACTGACACGCTGTAGATCAAGCCCCGCCCACCGGGGCCGTCGCCGGCGTCGGCGCTGTCAGTCGTCGTCGGTCTCTGTGTCCCCGCCGTCGTCGGCCTCTGGACCCTGGTCTGAGTCCGGAACGATCTGGGGTCGCGCGTCGGCGTTCTCCGTAGCTGCCGACCCGTCGGCGGTTTCCACGACAGGATTGCGGGCGGCCTCTTTGATGGCCTTGGGCGTGGCCTTAACGCCAAAACCCTTGGCGATCACACGACCGGCCTTGGCCGCTTCCAGTTCGACCACGTCGCCCTCGCCCCAGTCGCTCCACGTCTTAGTCAAAAGTACCTTTACTTTCCTTGCCATATCGTTCACCTCATTTCCAAACGGTTTCGGGTTTGCCTTGTTTGTGGAAGTCGGCTGGGACTTGATGGATCGCACGGCCGACCTTGTCGGGCCAGGTGATCAGCAGTTCCAAATGACCCAGGACGACGCGGTTGGCGGATAGGACCGTCTTGCCGTGCTTTTCGATGTGCTTCCAAAAATAGATGTCGTCATCGATCCGGCCGGGGCCCCACATCCCGTCTGTGTTGGGCTGGCCGAGGAACCACGGATGCGGAACCTTCAGCAATTCGCTGGCACGCAGAATAGTCAAACCGAAGTGACCGGTGGCGATCTTCGTCGTCGGTCCGCTGAACTCTTTCAACGGCACGTTTTCGATCACCGCCCCACTGCGGCCCTTGACGGTGAGCAGGGCCTGGTGCTTCTGCCGCCCCATGTGGATCGGCACCAGGGCCGTCGCCTCCGGATGCTCCAGCATCAACTGCAGCATGGCCTGCAGGTCCTCTTTTGTGAATACCGTGTCGTAGTCGATGGCGACGATCAGGTCTGCCCCTTCGTCGATCACCTGCTGTATGCCTCGCTCCAGGCATTGGCCCCAGAACGCGCCTTGAACGCTGGTTAGGGGAATGTTTAGACCCATCATCGATTCGAAGATCGACGACGCGTTGTCTTGGAATCCCAGCCGCGGGACGCTCATTACCGCCGCCACCTTCACGGGCGCCATCTTGACCTGGGCCGCCACGTCGGCCGGCCGGGACGCGGGGGCCTTGGCCGGGTCCTTCGACGCGGACAGAAAACCGCGGCATTGGGACAACTCCTGCGGCGGCTCCGTTAAGGGCCAGGTCTGTATGTCGGCGAATCCGACGGTTGCCAGCATGTCGCCCATGCATTGCAGCGTCGGAACCCACCAGTTGCCGGCGTTGCCGCCGTACTCATTGCGGGGATAGAATTCCATGACGTGTTCGTTCTGGGCGTAGCCGTTGGCCAGGCCGCCGCGATAGGGCGAATAGTCGTCGGCGACGGCGGACTCGATATAGATCGAACCGTCGCAGACGGCCGCGATCTTCTCCAATGCCAACAGGGGATGTTTCAAGTGGTATAGCGTGCCGAAACAAAAGACGACGTCGAAACGGCCGATCGTCTCCTCTGAAATGTCATAAACCGACATCTCCGCCCGACGAACGCCTTGTCTTTCGGCATTGTCGTACACGCCGATATCTTTTGTTGGGTCGCCCTGGGCGTCGAACCCAAACGCCTCGCGGCACAGGTCGAAGGTGGCCCATTTGCCGCTGCGGTCGACGTCGCTGCCCAGCCTGTCGCTAAAGTCGTCGATCGCCACCACCTCGGCCGCCCCGCGTTTCAAGGCTTCCCACGTCCAGTAGCCGTCCCAGGCCCCGATATCCAACACGCGTAGGCCCGTCATATCGTCGGGAATGCTGTAGCGATCGGCGCACAGGGGCGACCAGCCGGGCGTCACGATCCCGCCGGGCAGTTCGATAGTGTGATACCAGTACGGTATCGCGGCGATCCGTTCTTGTAGTGTCTTCGTGTCCATGGTCTTGGTCCCTTTCATCTCATCAAAAGAAAGTTTCATCCGACCCGGCCAAACGCGGCGCGGGCCGGATGAAAGGGTTTTTTGTGGAATTACCCGCTGGCAACCAGGCGACATCCGGCGGTCGCTGTACCGATCGCCACCAGCTCGGCGCCGGTTTCGCGCCGGGACAGTCGTCCGACAATCGCGCAGCCGGCGTTGATCACCGTGGTATTGATCATCTCGCAGGCGAAGTACCGCTTACGACCGATCAGACTCACGTTGAATCGGTAGCTGTTCAGTGTCGTCGAACTCAGGGCCGGCAACACAAAGCCGGCCGAGGTGCTGGTCGCCGCCGATCCGGTAGCGAACGGAATGGCCGTCGAGTCCGTGGTGACGTCCGTCGGCACGGTGTCACAGTCCCCGCAACGCAGGGAGGTCAAGGCCGTTTCGGCCGCCGATGCGGTGCCGGCGAGGACGTCGAGCTCGAGGTGGTCCCAGCCCATCGTGTCGATAGCCCCGAAATTGACCTGGCCCGCCGTGCACGAAATCTCAAGGCTGGCAAGTACGGTTTTCGTATTGGGTAACATTTCACAATCTCCTAACTCTGAGATTCAGTTGTCGTTATGTGACGCCTGTCACTGTCACTAGACAGGGGCCCGCTCTTACGTGTTGCCCAGCATGCCCACGATCGGACCACGATCGCTGGCCGGTGTCGCGCCGGTGATCGTGTGGTGGTTGATACTGAATCGCTCGATGAACCGCAGCCCGATTTGGTCGAACTCGGCGTAGCGTTCCTTCAGAACCAGCAGCGTGATGCCGCGGCGAACGCCCAGCTTCGACGACATTTGCATGTCGCCAAACATCATCATGATCTTGCCGTTCAGGACGGCACCTGCGTCTACGCTCGGCATCGCCGACCACTGCGCAATGGGATAGCCCATATACTTATCCGGCTGCGGTTCGGCGAGGTTGCGGTTGGTGTTGCCCCCGGCAGCCCCCATCAGGCGATCAAAGACGCTAGCCTTGGCCAGTTTGCTGCAATGCCACTTGGCGTTTCGCTCGGCGTACTTCGGCAGTGCCGCCATCACGGAGGCCAACATGGCAGCGGTGATTTCCGACCAGTTATCCCCGGTGCCGGGGTTCTCTACGTAGCTGGCGACGTGGTCGCCGTCGATCATCATCACGCGGATGCCGACGAGGCCGTGATAGGTACCGGTCCCGTCGCCATCGATGCAAGCGTTGTCTTCGCTGGTGGCAAACGCCAGGGCGGCATCGCTGGCCAGATCGTCGGCCAGGTTGATCAGCGAGTCGTCGTTCAACTCGTTACTGATCCGGGTCAGAACGCCCCACTTTTTGGCGGTCATCTCGACGTTGCCCCAAATCTGCTCGGACTCCGTCAAGGCCACGTTCTCTCCGACCGGATGGGCCGTCAAACCGCCCACTTTCTTCGGCTCGTTGGTGTGATCGCTGCCCATGGGCTTGATTCGACAATGCTTTCGGGCGTCGCCGTATTCCTCACGCAGATCGATAACCGAGCGCTCGAATTCGTCCGGAACGGTGAAACCGCCGGCCGTGTTGATACCCTCCCCCATGGCCCGGTCCTCGCTCTCTGATACCCGGCGAAGCGAGACGCCGTTTAGGTCACACCATTGGCGCGACGCGGCATGGCCGAACACGGCGGCCGCCAGGAATCGGCCGCTGCGGTAGGCCTCCACCTCCGCTTTCGGACCCTTGAACGCCCGTAGCGATCCGTAGCGATACATTTTCACGCCGCCTGGCACTTCGATCCGCTCGCCCGTGGACAGTTCCGGCGTGCTCTTGGTTTCTTGGGGCGTGTTCAGTGTGGTTTCGACCGCTTCCAGCTCTTCCTGCCCCTCGGCCTCTTTGATGATCCGGCGGGCTTCTTTGATGTGGCCGCGGTATTCGTTGTCCTCGGCCTCGGTCATCCCGCGACCTTCGGCGTCGACCTTTTCCTTGATTTCGCGAGCTTCTTTGGCTTTCGCTGCCGCCAGCTCTCGCAATTTGCGTACCGTCATGGCTCTACTCCTTTGTTGGGGGCAAAAGAAAAGCGGCCGCACCGGAGGCTATAGGCCCCTATGCAGCCGCTTTTGTTTTCTTGCGTCGTGCCCGCCACACTGGCCGGTGTGACGTCACGAGCCCCGAATTATCTTGTGGGTCGGCGGCGTCGCACGTCGCGAACGCTACCGTCTATAGCCGGACTTCGGCCCGGCGAACCCGTCACGACTAGGGTGACGCGGCGTTGACTTTCTCTACATGGCGGATTAACCGCCCCATTTCCTCGAATTCGTACCCGATCTCCCGCTGCCGCTCGGCACTTATCTCTGCTGGCTCCGGCTCGGCCGGCTCGCCAGCGTCGGCGGCAGCGTGTGTTTCGTCTGCGGGCGGCAGATCGGCCTCCGTGGGTTTGACCTCTTGGCGGAATTGTTCCAACGATCGCACCGCGACGCTGGTCGATTCATACGCCGGGAATGTCACCGGACCGACATCGAACAGCCGGCCGATGCGTACGAGTACCCGCTCGCTGGGCCGGCCATCGTCAAAATGGGTCCATTTGTCCTCGGCGATAGTAAACGAAAAGCTACAGCCGCGCAGATCGCCCCGTCGCACTTCCTCCAGCGTGTCGCGACCGGTCGTGGTGTCGGGCACGTCGATATCAAATTGCAGACCGACCGTGTTGGTGGTCAGACGCAGCGTGCCGCTGGCGGTGCGACCGAGCAAAAGATTCGGGTCGTGGTTCTTCAGCGCCCGCACGTCGTCGGTGGCGATTGCATCGTCGAACGCCCCGCTCTTGATCTTCTCTTTGAACCAGCCGAGATCGGTTTGGCTGTTGTATTTGGCCGCGTAGCCCGTCAGCCGCCGACCGTCATCGTCGGCCAGCCTCATCTCGCTGGCGTCGAAGTCCAGCTTGCGAGGCACCGGATTCGCCCGATCCCACAACGACAGGCTCTCTGCGTAACGATGCTTGTCGTCGGTGAAGGCGGTGACCATCTCGGCGTCCGCCATGGATCGCTTGAGGAAGACGTCTTTTGATTCTCCGGTTTGCGGATTAGGTAGCATGATCGGCTCCTATTTTCTCTAAGATTTGGTCGCTTAGGGTTTCACATTGCCCCAGGTCACTGGGCAGGACGATGTCCGGGCGAATCCGAGTGGCGACGACGTCAGCGACAATGGCCTCTGCCCCTTCGGCCTGTGCCCCGACGACGCTGGCGTAGGCCTTGGCCGCCGTTGTGAGCAGCCGGGCGGCGTAGTTGCGATGGTCGTCCCACCAGCCGTCTTTGTTCTGCTGGCGGCTCTTGGCGGCGGCCTGTTTGGTCAGGATGCGTCGCCATCCCTCGATCAATAGCTCCCGATGGGCCAGGCGCACGCTGTTGTTGTCCGGATCGGCGTCTGGATCGGCGTCTGGATCCGCAGGGGCGGCCGGCGGCGCTGGCGCCGTCAGTGTGCCGGCGGGGGTCATGTTCATGGGATCCAGGAACATGTCGCCGGCCGGGCCGATGGGATTTAGATTCTCCTTTTTACGGATATCGTTGATTGAGAGAAAACCCCATTGCCGCCCGGCTGTGTAGTATTTTGTGCGGGCCTCGACATTGCCTCGCAGGAGGGCATCGACCAGAATCTCGGTGAACATCTCCGCCCGCTCGCCTGGCATGAGCAGCTTGTAGTTGACCTCTTGCTCCCACTTGCGGAACCAATACAGCATCGTCCGCGAAATGAATTCGATCTGGAGCTGCTCGACGTTGTTGTATTTGCTGAACTCCATCGATGCGATCATGTGCGGCGGGATTAGGAATATCCGGGCACAGTCGTCGACGGTGAACTTCTGCGTCTCCAGCGATTGGGCCTTGGCCGGATCGACACCCGTTTTGGCCCACTTCATCCCCTCTTCGAGAATCTGCATGCGGTGGGAGTTTGACAGGCCCTCGTGGTTAGCCGCCCATGAGGCTTTGAGTCGCTTGAACGCTTCGTCGCTCAGTGTTTGGGGGTGTTCGAGAACGCCGCCGGGGTTGCCGTCGTTGGCGAAGAACCGAGATCCGAATTCCTTGGCCGCGACGCCGTAGCCGATCGCCTCTTTGTGCCGCTGGACGACGTTGTAGCCGCTGTAGCCGTCGAAGCCCAGACCCTTGATGTGCAGGACGTTGGCATCGGGCAACTGCACGGCCTTCCCGCTTTCGACCTGGATTTCGTAGTAGGGCACACCGTCTTTGATTTTCCGGCTGGTCTTGTTCGGCAGCAGCGGCCACAACGCCACCGGCCGGCCGGCGCCGTCCCGCTGGATCTCCGCGTAGCCGTTGCCGTAGGTCAGGACGTGGGCCTGCCGGGTCTCTAAGAAGGTCACAGCGTCCATGTAGTCGTTCGGGCGATCGTGTAAGAGGCGATAGACTGGATGCTGGGGATGTTTGGTTTTGCCACCGTCGGCCTGGCGGCGATAGACCATGAACGGCAACGCCCCGATCGTGCCGGAGATGATCCGGACCGACGCCCAGAACGGCGAATACTTCATCGCCGAATCTTCGGTAACCTTCACCCCGGCCGACGATTCAGCGCCGCCGAACACGTCGACCAGCCACTGCGCCGGGCGATACGTCCCCGAGCGTTGGGTTCTCTTGAACAGATTGCGCAGCCAGCTTGTCATACGCTACGAATCCCCCGCTTCTCATAGACGCTCTCTTTGTCCGGCTCGAGCGTGATGCCGACGCCGATGGCCATGGTCGCCGATGTGACGCCGTCGATCTTCTCGGTGGATCTGTCTTTCGACGGCTTGATCAGACCGCCCCGCTCCTCGGCGGTGACGTTCGAGACCATCCACCGCATCACGGGACTGCCGTCGTGGTACAGGCGGCATTGATGCGTGCCGGTGCTGTCGGGCTCTTGGCCGGCCAGGATCATCTCGACCAGTTCGCGGAAGGGCGCCGCCAGCGATAATATCCCCTGGCGAAAGGGGACGATCGCCTCTGCACCGAACTGCTTTTGCAGGTCCTGGGTGGAATGATGGCCTTGAAAGCCCTGGTCAACCGCGATCTTCTCGAGGCTGTAGGGCTCGCAAATCTCGACGATATCGGCGGCCACCTGGTCGTAGTCCACCACGTCGCCCCCGGTGCGCCGGATGAAGCCCTGCTCTGTCCATGCGTCGATTAGGTCCATCATGTTCGCGTCGCGCTTGACCGGCCGCTCGGGCAGCCAGAAGTACGTGCGGATCGTGTAGCTGGCCCGCAGGATCTGGATCATTTCCCGCCCGTCGGCCGTCCACGGACCTTCGGCACCACCGTCATTGTTGCCGTCGGCTTTCAGGGGAATCGTCACGATCGCGCCGTCGTCGTGCGGAAACGCCAAAGTGAACGCGGTGAAGTCGCGGGTGGCGCCGATATCCAGGGCCCCCACCGCGCGACGGCCCGCGAATAGCGACCAGTCGATCTCGCTTTCGCAGGCGTCCCAGGCGTCCATCGGGATCACGCATTTGAGCTGCCCGGTGCGAACGTTCAAACTCAGCCGCTTGAACGATGACCGCTGCAGGGGATCGGCCTGGGCACGGTGGCAGGCGGTGCGCAGGTAGTCCAGCGAAACGGAAACGCCGAGATTGGGGTTGGCCTTGGCCCAGGTTGCCTCCGACGTCCAGTCCTCGTCTTCGACGCTTCGGCCGTGCTTGTCGACGTGCATGGCCTCATAGATCACGGGCAGATAGCGAGGATCGTAGCCGGGCTTGTTGCGATCGCCTTTGTTGTCGCGGACCCGGCAGGCGTAGTCGTATTCCCGATTGCAGATCGACGGGCGGTCGACGTCGGCCGTGGTGATCATCAGCAGCAACTGATTGACGCGGTTGGCCGAGGCCATGGCACTGGTCATCGCCTCATAGAGCCTGTCGTTCGGCTGGGTGTGCAGTTCGTCGATCGCCTGGAGGTATGGGTTGTCGCCGTGGGCGACGTTGCCGTCGGACGGGATGACCTTCGTCACCGACTCGTCCGGCTTGGTGATGGACTTGGTCGTGGCATAGCGCTGGCATCGCTTTTTCATCTCGGCTTCGTTGGCGATCTGGCCGGAGATGTGGCGGTACAGCTTCGTCGCCTGCTCGCGACTGGCGGCGGCGAGGTTATTGATTTGCCCGGCCTCCGGCTCGAAACATTCGTCGAAGAACAGGGCGTTGTGAATGGCGGCCACGAGAGGGGTTTTGCCGTTCTTGCGCGGGACGTAGATCAACGCCCGTGTGTATCGGCGGGTGGGCCGGTCCAGGAAGTCCAGCATGTGCCAGCCGAACAGGTTGGCGACGATCGCCTTCTGCCACGTCTCCAGCAGGAAGGGCCGGCCGGCCAGCGCCCCTTCGATGTGCGTGCAGCAGGTCTCGATGAACTCGATGTAATGGTCGGCGGCGGCCTCGTCGAACCAGCAGTCCTCGGCCTGGGCAAAGGGATCGTAGCCGGGAATCGACGATAGGATTTTCCGCCATCGCTTCGGCGCCTTGCTGCGCCTAAGTCCTCGCGGTCGTCCTGTCTTCGTTGCCGTGACCATACGTTTGGTGTCCATTCCCGGCGGGCGCAAAAGAAAACGGTCGTGCAGGAGCTGTAGGTCTCCTACACGACCGTTTGTTCTTTTGCCTTTACGTCGCGACGTCAGGTGCCCCCAACGCCACGAACCCGCTATTTAGTTGTCACTTGCTCAAAGCAGCAATCTGCCGTTTTACGGCGGCAAGTTGCCGTTTGGTTCTTGCTATGCCTCTGTCGAAGTGGCGAGTCGATACACAAAACGGATGCCGTCCCGCCGCTCGATCGGTCATCCATGATTCCAAGCGGCGATCTCTATTGCCTGTATAACAGGCGTCACATCCTGCCGTGACGTCACCAACTGCCGCCGCCAACGGCGCCACCAGCGACCCCGCCACCACCTTCCCAAATTGTCGCCGCGTCAGTTCCATTACCCCGCCTTCCCCACCTCTTGCCACTGGCCGCCTGGCAACTGCACGAACATCGTCATAAACTCAACCGGACCGTTCGCGTTGTACCCCATCACCTCAATCACGACGGCGTCAAACCCCTCCGGTGAATTTTCTATTTTCAGAAACCGTTGCCGCTTTTCGATCCATACATCACGGGTCTCGGTTTCCAAGTAACCCACCGCTTCGCCTTGACCCTGCAGGCCGCGAAACCTGATCAGTAAGAACGCATAACCCTCGGTATCAATTACCGGTCGGCCAGTCTTTAGCGACGGGGTCGCTGCCGCCCCCGCCGCTAACGGCGCCAGCAGCGACCCCGCCACCACCTTGCCGAATTGTCGCCGCGTCAGTCCCATCGCTAACCCTCGCATATCTCATTCTCTGGCCACGGTATCGGCTGTTCGAGTACGGGCGTCCTATTGGCACACCGCACGCCCTGATGCAGATCGAACCAGTCCCTTTTCGTCTCCTCTGTTCCGTTGGGAACCCGTAACGTCAGGAGGTCCTGGTCTGCCCGCAACGACACAGCCCTTGTTTTGCCAACTTCCAGTCGCGTCAGGCTGACTTTACCATCTCCCACAGCATGGCCTCTCTCGACGCTAACCGCCATGGGTGCCGGAACCACTGCCATCATCCCACCTTCCCGAAAAACTTACTCTTGCCCGCGTCCTCAAGGGGCTTCTCTGTCGCTCGCACACCGGCTATGTCCGCTGGCGTCAGACCGAAGCAGGCCGCCGCCTTAAAGAGCTGGTCGAACATCTTATTGCGAATCGACACCCACGGGCTCTGCATCAGATAGCCGGTGTCCGTCTTGATCGTCATGCCCTCGGTGTCGCACTTCTGACAGGCCAGAACGTACCGGCCATAGGAATCGCAGAGGCAGGCGAATGACTCGCGAAACTTCATCACCAACAGCCCGTCGGCGTGAAGTGCCGGGGCGAGCGAATCCCAAGTCGTGCGGGCAACACGCCTTACAGCTTCCGCGTCAGGCTCTTTTCGGTGGGTAATGAACCGTTGGGGGCACGGGGGGCGTTTATGGTCGCTCGTTTCGCCCCCGCTACGGCTTTTCGCCCGCCAGGACTTGCGGTCCTGTAACACCTTAAACGGCGTTGCCTTGGGCCCGCGCTTCGCCAAACCTAAACCCCCCTATCAAAACCCGTGAAAAAAAACACGCCTC
>Ga0307928_10003268_pt1 | contig 12373 bp, 24 predicted proteins | sample AceLakmetagen232_FD_201815 | JGI IMG/M metagenome (GOLD analysis project Ga0307928, IMG submission 201815) | Saline water microbial communities from Ace Lake, Antarctica - #232 | ecosystem: Environmental > Aquatic > Non-marine Saline and Alkaline > Saline | place: Antarctica: Ace Lake... | reverse complement strand
ATGCTTCAATCTTGGCCTTAACATATGCTTCAAACTTTGTAGTATCTACTTCATCACAGCTTTCAGCTGAACTTATTTTATCTACTAGTTCTTTAATTGTTTTCATTTTACTAAAACCACCGAGCCAATGTCGTTGGAAATAGCCAAGCTGTCGAAGTAGGAATACCAGTTCTGAGCATAGTTAAGGCAAGCACTCGCTAAACCATATTGGGTATCCCATTGTAATTTATTAAAATGTTTAATGATATAATATCTCCAAACTTCAAATTCAAATTTATTAGATTCAACTAATTCAAAAAACTCTTGAAATTCACTTAATCTAAATCCTTTAGGTGGATTATTAATTAAATCTCCATAAGGTTTATCATCCCATTTGTAAATTCTAAATGTTTTATTATTATGTTCAACTTCTTGATAATCATTGTTATCTAATTCTCTTAGTTCTTGTTGTAACTTTTCTATTTCAATATTAATTTCTTCTTTTGTTTTCATTGTGTTGTTTCCTTGAATATAATTGGGGAGAAGCTAATTCCCCCTTATAATAAAAATAATAATAAAGCTAAACACATTAAGATAAGTACGTAGTATCCTAATATCCTGATCTCTTCCATTTTAACTAAACTCCGCATGCGCTAACTTAATCATCTCAATAGATTTCTGCATTAGATTTTCAAACGTCCCATCTAATCCCGAATTGATCATACTGCATGTTAAGTCTTTAGCATAGCTTACGTACATTGTTGTTGGTTGATATGGCGATTGTTTTAATACTTCTTTCTTCACGTTTGAAACGGGTTTAGAGTATATTGTTGTTTCTGTTGGTTTTTTAATTCCACTCAATACGGATTCTTTAGGTATGTCTGCGGTTATTACTGCGTTACCTTGAGAATCTGTTGGTTCTCCAAAACCTCGGATGTTTAAAAATTTCCCGTCGTTACTCGGTTCAACTTTTAACGAAACTTCATTACCAACATTCTTATTCAAAAACTCTATGATACTCTCTTGAAATACAGACGCCCATTTAATAACGCTTCCGTCATTGATCTTGGCACGTAAGTATTTATTACCAGTATCCTTTCCAACCTTCCATTCAACTTCTTCTATTTTATACATTTCCAATTTATTTCACCTCCTTGTAGTTATTAATATACACACACAAAGATACTATTTAAATGTTTCTTACTACTTTAGAATTAAATAAGGTTGTTCATTGGATAATCCATTATACCAATTTTGGAAAGTTTCACACTTAGAATAAAGATGTGTAAAACACCTTATATCAAATGCGTAACTCTCGCAGTCCTTATTCGGACATCGGACGATCTCACTATCTAAAATCTTTTCCAGTTCTTTATTTTCCATTATGTTGCTTCTCCTAATTTATCTGAAACATAACTTACCACTGCTCCTTCAATTACAAACTCTCCAGTTATTTCTGCGGTAGAAGCCGCAATTCTTCTTATCCTAATACCGATTGGTTGGCTTGCAGTAAATGCGATTGCTGAAGCGTCTAATGTAAAAGAGACTAGGAAGGAAGTATATTGCGCTGCCGTTCCTGTATTAGTTTCAACTTCAATATCGTTAGTGGTTATTGGGATAACATCATTTGTTGTAGGATCATAAGTTTCTACACTAACTTGAATTTTAAATTTTTTATCAGTGTTAGCTGTGTCTAACCAACCCGCAACACTAAATACTGGGTCAGTAACTCCATCCCAATCAGTAGGCGCGCACGAGCAAGAATAAAGTTCTTCGTCATCAGTATTATAAACAGGCAAACTCCAACCGAAGAATACTCCTCGATTAACTAGCGTTGGTTTTCCTTGGGCAGTTATTCTTGAATAATTAAAGGTGAACGTTTTTGTTTTCGTTACTCTTGCTGTTCCTGTTAATGTTAGTTCTCCATCAGTTGCAAAAGAAGCATAGTTTGTAGTTCCACCATCTCCTAAGTTAGTAGTTCCGATAAACTTATGTGTTCCATCACCAAAGTAATTATCTCCACCTGTTGAGTATATCTGCCAATTAGTACCACCACCAGTTTGTTGCTCTAAGTATGTTCCATAAGAAGTTGTGAGTGTTCCCGTATCAACTTCAAAGTTATTAACATAGACACCAGAAGCATTGGTTATTGCGCCATCTTCTGCATCTATATTTATGTTTAATCCTTTAGCATTTGTTATTGTTCCTGCTAGTCCTGCGAAATTATTTACTGCTGCATCTATTGCATGTGCCTTTGTTATTGTTCCTGTACCAACATGATTGATAGCACCCTGCACACCATATATTCTGCTAGTGTAATTGTATGCTCCAAAGGTTTGAGCTTCGCCTATTACTCCTGCTAAAAGATAAGCTGTATCGGCTGTTGCTTGTCCTCTTGCTCTAAACTGCATAGCTAAGTTATTTATTCCACTCATAGTTTCTTTATCTGTTTGGATATACATGTAAGAAGAATTAATGGGTGTAACATTCAATCCTATATGCCCTTCATATTGAAATCCCCCACTTGTATAAAATTGAGTATTAGTTCCATCAAACTCTTGATAGTAATCTGTTGAACCACCCGCCCCCATTGTTAGTTTTTTATTATCTGCACTAATACTTATTTCATGATTAGTATCTAAATCATTTGTTAAAGGATCATTAGAACAATCTAATTTTAAGAAAGTATTATCAACATGTTTCTTATTAACTATATGATTATCTTCTGTTGGAGTGTGTTCGATAGTTCCTTCTTTACTCGCGACGTTTTGCCTAACCGCATGGTCATCTAAAATTCCCTTACTCTTTTGTCCTTCCGAAAACTGCACATTACTTTTAGGAGCGTCATATAAATTCGCTATACTTCTTTTTGCCATAATACTTAATAGAATTAAACTTAATAAAACTTTAGTTTGGAGTAAGAATACCCGCAACTTCTAATGCTGCGATTATCGCATTTGCTCTTGTAATAACATCTGCTGCTCCTGTCGCGTCTGCTATCGCCGCTTGCGGTGTTGTTGTTGCTAACTCAATACCTGCTCCTGCCGTTACCATTATGCCGCCGCCCTCGCTAATTTAAAGATTGTTGCTTGTCCGTTTCCATGAGGTACGATAACAATTGAACTAACATCTGCCCCGGCAGTTGCCGCTCCAGTGTTTAAAGTATTTAACTCTGCAAGAAATGCTGCCGAATCAACAAACCCAGTATATTCGTCTGTTGCTGTAATTGCTCCTAATGCCATCCTTAAGCCCCCTTAGAAGTTTTTTTTACCTCTACCTTAGGTTGTTCTTTAGAATCTTCAAACTCTTTAATATCTTCCATTATTGATACTTGGGATTCCATCCACTTAACATCTTTAGATCTGTTTTCAAAAACAGCTTTACTCATTTCAGTACTCCACTTTTCCCCTCTTAGTATATTATTTTGTCCCATTTTTAAACCTCGATATTTGTAATTGTATAAAGAGCCATTGGATCTGTGATTTGGATATGTCCCATTTCCCACGCTCTTACTTTTATACTCACACCTTGATCAACAATCACTGCCGATTGTAATCCAACAACACCTTTCCATGTTGCTGCTCTATTCCCCATTACTAACATACATTCATCCGCACTTACATTTGTACTTGCTATAATTTTTAATCCACAGATCTGCCCAACTACTCCATTACTTACAACGTCCGCAGTTTTGAAAGATGGGTTGTTAATAACTTTTGAGTTTCTTAGTAATGATCCGTAAGATTTAGGAGTTACTAATAGATAACCATTTTGTAGAACATCATAATTATTTGCCATCATTGCAGCTTCACCGATTAAAATATCTCCAATAGGATCTCTATTCGCCACGGTTACAGAATTCCAATCATCAGCCGCTGAAATAACTCCAGAAGTAGATCCCGCCGCTGTTAGTTGAGTATAAATATAAAGATCCTTTGCATTAACAATTGCTTCTGCAACTCTGAATGCGGATCTTGCTTGAGTGTTGATTGCATTTGTTAATGAATCTTCATAAAAGATTAATGCTTGTCCCATAAATTTCTTATGGTAAGTTGTAACTTGTGTCCAACTAGGATGTAGTTCCGGAGGTAAAGCTCCTCTTGCAACATCATTAACAGATCTATTTCCTGACGCACTTAACGGCGTAGAAGTTTCTCTATAATAGTTTTCAGAATTACTATTTGAATTTTCATTTAAAAGAACTTGAGATAATTTATATAATTTATTTGCAAAACCTTTTACAGCCCTTTCAAAATTTTCTCCTCTAATGTCTAACTCTCCGTTTGTGTCTGCCATCTTATATTGTTATTCGGTGAACCGATTATTTAAATGTTTCTGTTTATCTTCTCTTTCCTACATTAATTAAAACAGATCCTGTACCATTACCCGCCACGGTTTCTTGAGCGATTCCTACAACTTTCGGGGCGTCGTCCACGGTGTTCCCTGTTGCCACGGTAACTTCATTTGGAGCCGCTCCTACCATTACCGTCCCGCCTAATACCATACTCTCCGCCGCTCCACATGTTAGTTCAGCAATACAATGAGTTAGTAAAGGCATTTTAACAACGCCATCAGTTGCAGTCTTTTCATTAGCCGCGATCCCTGCAAATAAACCCGCCGCAGTTGCGATCACCGCAGTTTGAGGACTTGCCGATATCATCATAAGTGTACCCTTTGGAATTGCTGTTCCAGTTGCCACAGTATATTCTACTGGATCACCTCGATTTCCTAGAAGATCAACTATTACAGCTTCGTCTGCCATTATACATTCACCAATACTGCTCCAGAATCACCATCAGCCACGGTTTCTAAAGAAAGTCCCACTACTTCCGCTGCATTTGCTATCGTATCATCATCAGCGTCTATTGTTAAATTTACTCCTGATATTTTTAAAGGTTGTCCGAATGTAGTTGCCCCAGTTCCCGCCACCATATCAGCGACGCAATGAGTAATACAGGACATCTTAACAATTCCATCACTTGCCTTTTTTTCTGTTGCAGCAATACCTACAAAAAAATTTCCATCTGCCGCACTTATCTTTGCAGTTTGTGGAGAACTATCAAAAACCATTAAAGAACCTTTTGGAATTGCTGTCCCATTTGCCACAGTATATTCTACTGGATCACCTTGATTTCCTAGTAATGTTATTATTGTTGCTTCACTTGCCATATAAAGATTACATCTATAAACTATTTAAATCTTCCTATCGGAAAGGATTGGCGATACTAAGACAATCACGTTTATTCAATCTCTCTTTCAACCAACACCTTCAAAAATTTTTCACGTTTCAATACTCCTTCATGAAAACTTATCTGTTGTTCGTGTGCCGAAATACTTTCTTTAATAGCGTTCATCTCTTCTTGTAATTCTTTTTTAGATAATTCCATCTTCACCTAAAGGATTAACTTCTCCTCTTTCTAATGCTTCCGCGTATTGAGTATCGGTTAGTCTTTGAGGTTTTTCTATACCTACTCCCGCAGAGCTTCTGCCTTGTAAAGATGTTTCAGCGTTAATCTTTTCTTGACGATCCATATTTTTTTGGTTTTCTTCGTTTGCTTTTTCAAGACGTTCTGCTATTGCTTGTGCATTATCCATCATGGGTGTAGAGGTTTCTTTTTCTTCAACTCCATTTTCTTCCGACTTTTCGCTTTCTTCAGATTTATTTTCCGTAGTGGTTTCTTGTTTCTTTTCTTCATCAGTCATTTTTCTTTAACCCCCTTACAACTCTATTTAAAACTTCGGTATTTTTTAATATAATTTCTTTCATCTGTTTTTGAAATGTTATTTTTTCATAAACTAATGTTGCAGTCCATAATCCTAATACCCCATAGTTTAATAAAGATTCTTCAATCATTTTGTATTTTTTCCCGGTTTAACATTTAAACTATTCCCGTCCTTTTTGTCGTCGCTGGCTAGAGAATTTACTTTTGCGTCTGAACTTCCGGGACTTTCTAATTCTTTAAGAATGTCTGGCGGATCTTTAAGTTTTAGATCTAGTTTTAATTGAAGTTTTATTTGTGATTCTATCCATCTCTGTAAATTTTTAACATCATGAACCCATCCCACCATAATAATTTTACTTCCCGCTTCCGAAGATCCCTCACCCCATCCCATTACAACCTCGGGGACTGTTCCCGTTACAAATTGTCTTATTAAAAATTTTAACCATGGAAGTTGATCTATGTTAGGAAGATCCGCCATCGCATTCCTCATTTTTCCAATAGTATCTTTCCCAACAAAAACAACTTCTCCTTTTTCCCATGCTGTTTTATGTTCAGCTTTTAATCTTGTTAATTCTGTTGTGTTGGATTCATCTACTTCAATATAAATAATTGGTTGGACAAATCTATGAAAGAAAATACTTTGATCTTCCATGTTTTGAGATCTCATTAACATAAGATTTTCTAAAGCTTCGCCTAGTGGGACTCCATGATTTTCACTAGCTATTTTATTCCAACTTAAATGAAAAATATCATCAAGATTAAAAATTTCTTCTTTTCCATCCTTTAATCTTTGAGCATAATTTTTTAACATCCCTTTTTTTAAATTAAATTTCATTGTTCCGGAATCGATTGATTTCAAATTAATTAATCTGCCTTTTTTATCTCTTATAATTTCTGTTGTGCTATCTCCCGGGATTAAACAAACTCTTAAAGCGTCTTTCATAATTGAAAGGAATGTATCTTTACCTGCTCCTCTTATATTTTTTGTTTTCTCTAAATCTTTACTCTCTTCAAATCCATTTCCGAAAACCCATGTTACAATTTTATCTATCGCACTTCTAAACTCTGGGATCATTCTATAATAGCCGTGCCATTTATCAAATTCGGGAGTCCATGTATCTCCATTATCTAAACTTTTTGAACTCACAGAAAATAAATCTTTAAAAGTTGAATCTCTTGATTGAGGTCTATTTGAATATTCAACATCAGAAATATTAGAAGTCGTTGTGTTGGATAAATTAAGGTTTGCCATGGATATTCTTGGAATAAGATGTATTTAAATGTTCTTAAATCTCTACTTGATTGTATTGAACATCATTTAATTTAAAACTATTTGTTGCTATATAATTTTGGATTGATAGATTTAACCATCCTAACGTTACTTGTCCTGCCGCAGTTCCGAGTATTCCTGCTGTGAATCTTATTTGAATTGTATCCCCAATATCATTTTTATCACTACTAATAAATATTGCATCGCTTACAGATAGATTATTACCTAAAGAAAAACTTTCGCTTGCTAATGTTTTATTTTTAGTGGTATTTCTTACTGTGTATGTGTAAGTGTCTGCTGCTCCGCTTCTGTTCGCGAAACTATATTGAATTTTACATCCAATATAATCCCCATTCAATTCTGTTTTTGTTGGAATTGTTAAACTAGTTGTAACATCAGCTAATCCCGCATCATTTGTTTGTCCAATAGTGTAGGTGTTAAATGTTGTTCCAATTTCATCCGCTATAATTAAACCTTTATTAGACTCTATAACTGAATTTTTTTGTGTTAATAATTTTTTAAATTCTAAATTTAATACCATTTTAAGCTGTTTTTAAGAAAGTTACAAATTTTTGATCTTCTAATAATTTTTCTATAATTCCCATTCGGAAAATATGTATGTTAATCATATTTTCAGCTTCAATTCTGCTTGTAAATCCAACCATGTTATAAGAAATTGCACAAACAGCCACGTATCTTGAGACATATTCGGAAAGAATCGCTTTTGCTTTTGCGTTTAATGTTGCGATGTTTGTTGCCCAGTCGTATCTTGAAATCATGACTAAATATGCTTCTGCTTGAATCCCCCACGCTGTTTTATTTGCGTCTGTAAATCCTGTTGCATCAACGTTTTCTCCTGCCATCGCTAACATTTCTGCATCAGTTGATAATATACTTGTTGCTGCCATGTTATAACTAGAAGAAGAAAGGTTTTAAATGTTTCTCATGAGTCCCCCAAACTCCTCTAATCATTCCTTCTACAACGTGATCTTCTTCGCCGGAAATTATTAATCTTCCAGTATCTTTATTATGTTCCGCTTGAACACATTTTAAAGACGCTTTTATTTCGTCATCGTCTAAAAATTTTATTTTATTTAATTGCATAAGTTTCTTTAAGTGATTGTGTAATTCTTCTTTAATAATCTTTTTCTTTCCTTCATCTTTATTATAAATTCTTGAGGCATTATTAATCTCAATAACTTTTCTTTTGTTTTTTTTATCTTCTCTTAATAAATCACAGACGGTTATTCCCATTCCACCCGAATCAATATACTCATTCTTAAAATTATATTTCTCGTTAAGTTCTATTATTTTTCTTGTGCTTTCGGGGATTGGGATGTTTCTTGTTACAATATTTTCTACTTGTACTATGTTATCTCTATTTGTAATATCAAATATCTCATGAGTAAATTCATCTCTATCGAATCGAGCAACATCACAACCATAATCATAAGTTCTTCCCATTATAATATTCGGACGTCTTTGTAAACAACATAATTCTTTGATCAAATCATTTGGGTAAAATTGTTTTAGTTCATCAACAAATTCACCTAGATACATTTGCGAGTATTGGGCTTTCGTTAATGTCTTTTTCTTATTATCTAAAAATACCTGATCTTTCCTAGGACAATCTTCACTAGATGTATGAAACGCTGTGAATGCGGGATCATTAAAACAATTATAATAATAACCTTCCTTTACAAAAGGTGTAGAGAGTAACCATATCTCTCCCCTTGTTATTGCTAGGGCTGGAGTTATAGAGTTCCAAACTTCTTCGGGAATAAACGCAGCTTCATCTGCTATTAATAGATCTATTGTAAATCCCATTATCCCAAACCCTGTGTCACCTGCGGGTAGTGAATATATCTTACTTCCATTGTTTAAATTGATTAAGTGTTTTGTTGGGGATAGTAGTTGTTTAGTCGTCTTATCTCTCCCACTACTAATCTGCTTCTTATCAATCTGATTAATATTGAATAGAACCTTTTGAAATAATAAACCCGCTTGCCTTTCTGTTTTAGAAATAATCATCACTAACTTGTTACTATTTTCCAGTGCATATCTTGCCGCCTTTAATCCTATTACCGTACTCTTTCCAACTTGACGTCCGGATCTTAAACAGAGATTCCCTTTAGTTTTCATAACCTCCTCTTGCCATGGATCTAACTTTTTACCTTTCTGTTCCTCTTGTGTTCTCTTTGCCATTTTAATATTTTGTGATAACCACATAGTAGTGTTTTATTATTAAATCTTAATATCTTTCCACAAACAGAACACTTCTTTGCCCATTTTTCTTTTTTAGTCATGTGTTTCTTTATGGCAATCGGGACATAATACTTTTAATTTATCTGGGTTAACTAGGATATGTTTATAGATCATATCAGCTATTTCATTCCAAACTTTTATACCCTCAATATGATGAACTTGTATTTTCTGTTCTCTCCCTTTTGCTTTAGATTGTTTAACCCCGCATTCCTCGCATGAGTAATCAGCCCTCTTTAATGCTTCTGCTCTTTCACCTGAATATAACCATAGCCTTCTTAATGCAACAGTAATTTTTCCTTTCTTTGTTTTCATATTAACTTATCTCCAAATATTTCATCAATTCTTTTTTTTGATTGAGTTGTAGTAAAATAATCTTTCAATTCTTTAACAGCTTGTTTAACATCATCACCTGCATAAGTATCTAGTCCTAATTCCTTATTACTTAAATTCATTCTTCATCTTCAACCTCAATTAAGAAATGTAGATGTTCTGTTTCTCTCATTAATCCACTATCACGCATTACCATAAGATAACCATTGATTGTTCTTTCATCACCGCCTAGATACTTAATAATTATAGATCTTAGATAAGCAGTGTTTAGTATTCTACCATTATATTTTTTTAAGACTTTCTTTGCTTGATTATATTTAGTCATCATAATAACATATACACACACACAAACTATATAAACTCTTCTTACTACTTTATAATGAAACCATTGTGTATGTGTGTTTTAAAAAGAAGTAGCCCGTAGCGTTGTGTATAAAAGTAGTTAGCATAACGTACTCGCTTCTCGCCGAGCGTTCGAGGCGTCAGATGGTTAAGCGGGTTACTTGCTTTTATTCGACGGAGAGGCATACTCCATATTCCGTTAACACGCTAAGATACTACTCCCATGGCCTACTCCTGTTTCATAATTATTAATAACTATTTACGTTGTCATTAGTAGATGTTAGGTTGTCTTATTATTACTTTATTTATTGCATCTATCAATTAAGATGTTAGTAATAGTTGTCTATTTTATTTAAACGTTTCTTACTATTAAAGGGTAGTGAACAAAACATTACTTTAATTTATATGAGTACAAAAAGTTTATATATGTGAGAGTCTTAAACATGCCGTACATGTTTAAGGGTTATACAAACCATTAGTCCTCTAGTAATAAATTAAAGTAATAGATAGTTATTGTTGTTATTATCATTATATTATAGTTGTTATTATTTGTTATTATCATATTGTACTCTTTGCACTTGCACTTGTACTTGCACTTGTACTTGCATTTGCACTTGTACTTGTGTTTGTTGTTGTTATGATTTGGGGACTTGTACTTATGGGACTGGTACTGGTGGGACTAGTGTTTGTATATGTCTTTGCACTTGCACTTGTACTCTTTGCACTTGTACTTGCACTTGTACTTGCATATGTCTTTGCACTTGTACTCTTTGCATTTGTATTGTTGTTGTTGTTGTTGTATATTTGTATTTGCATTTGTACTTGTACTTGCACTTGTATATGTTGTTAATATTTATTTGTACTTGTACATGTTGTTGTTATTTTATTTGGGGGTGGGGTGGGGTGGTTGTTGTTGTGGGGGAGGGGTGGGAAGAAAGGATATTAGAGGGGGGCTGGGAATTGATAACCTGGTTAGAAACCTGGGGGCGTGGAAGGCGGACAAGGCACGGGCAAGCACGGGCATGCTTCATCGCATGCAGGTAGGCCGGAGGCCTAGGCCATAGCATAACACACACGGAGTGTGTGCATCTAGTTTGCAAGGGCAACATGCTTGCGATTTTGTTTTTGTTTTTGGAAGGCCGCGAACCACAACCCCACAAAAATTTTCCCAGTAATCATGTAACGCGATGTAGTATAGATGTAACGGTGAAGCAAAAAAGGGGGGGGCTCACTGCGAACCCCCTAACACTCTACAACTTAAACTCCAGTCTGCTTTCACTTTCGCAAACCAACACCTTAACCAACCAATCATTCTATCATAACTAGTTCACAATACTGATCTAGTTCTTTTATTGCTGCTAACATCTCCAATAATTTCTCATGATCTCTTAATTTTGTTTCTCTAATTACGATATATCTTCCTTTCATATCTTCACTTATACATACCAATTTCATTACCTCCTTACAATATTTAATTAGTATCAAAAAAAAAAGAACCCTTTAGGGTTCAACCTTATACAAACTTGTTCATTATATTATCTAACAAATCTTCATCTGTGTTTATTTCTTTTTCCTTTATGGGTTTATCTTCTCCTATTATTCTGAACGTGCAACCACCACCTTTAAAAATTCTACTAAACTCACCTCTTGATGTATACAACCATACCCCGTTCACAACCAACTTATAACCCTTACCCGCTTTTGTCGGACAAAGAACAACTTCTTTTACTTCCATTTTATTTTCGTATTTAACTACCTCCTTACAATTTATTTATTTGTTGGGGGAAAGTTTTTTTTCTCCCGAAGGGAGTGAGAAAAAAACGGCGAGCGTATGTCGCAAGATAAATCTCCTCTTATATGTTTTGCCTTACGAAGTAAGGCTTTGTGTGAGTATCTCCCGCAGGAGATCGCGAACACAAAACATTTAAGTTGGGAGCGTTTATATGCGGCATGGTGGCTGTATAAGGGTTCTCAATTTTGTTTCAGAAATTGAGAAGGAGGGGATTAGCTCGAGGGGTGGAAGAAGCGAACACTTAACCGGTTATCATTGCTCTTAGTTCATCTAATAAGCTGTGAGCGTTTTCATCACTCCAATCAGTATAAGGTTTTTTAAGTTCTTCAATAAGTTCTAATACTTCTTCTAATGCTTCAATCTTGGCCTTAACATATGCTTCAAACTTTGTAGTATCTACTTCATCACAGCTTTCAGCTGAACTTATTTTATCTACTAGTTCTTTAATTGTTTTCATTTTACTAAAACCACCGAGCCATCGTCGTCGGAACTAGCCAAGCAGCCGAGGTTGGAATTCCAGAGCTGAGCAAGGCTAAGGTAAGCCCTCGCTAAACCAAATTGGGTATCCCATTGTAATTTATTAAAATGTTTAATGATATAATATCTCCAAACTTCAAATTCAAATTTATTAGATTCAACTAATTCAAAAAACTCTTGAAATTCACTTAATCT
>Ga0307928_10003267_pt1 | contig 12376 bp, 22 predicted proteins | sample AceLakmetagen232_FD_201815 | JGI IMG/M metagenome (GOLD analysis project Ga0307928, IMG submission 201815) | Saline water microbial communities from Ace Lake, Antarctica - #232 | ecosystem: Environmental > Aquatic > Non-marine Saline and Alkaline > Saline | place: Antarctica: Ace Lake... | reverse complement strand
ATATAATTTTTACTACTTCTACTTATTCATTAGAAAATAATAGAATTATATTTAGAGATAAATTTGGTAATAAAAAGAACTTTTCAGCTTTACCAGAAATATTAATTGGAATAGAGGAGGCGAACAATTTTGGTTAATAAAAAAACTGGAAAATTTAGTTTAAATGAAATTGCACAAGATACTGAAGAAGTAGTTAAGTTTGATTTGAAAAAAGAAATAGACAAAAAACCAGTAAAGAACAAAGGAGGGCAAGTTCAAAGAGGTTCTTTACTAAAAGCTCAACTTGCAAGTTTTTCATTAATACTTAGAAATCAAAAAGAAATATTACGCCGATTAGAGAGGTTAGAAAAATGACTTCAAATATTACACTGATTGATGTGCCAAACCACTCTTGCCTGGAGTGGTTTGTGACTTCCTTCCAAAATCTGGAGGGATACAAATGAAAATAAAAGAAATAAAAGGTGGCGTGGGGTTAGCCATTCAAATAGCCCCAAACAAAATAATGCATTATCTCATAGACGAGATAACAATAACAAACAACAAGATGAATACTTTGGAAATATTTCAAAGAGTGGGAAGCATTTCAATGAATAGTGTATTCCAATGTAAATTATGTGAAGATACAAAATCTACAAAAGATGGAGTAACTATTAGATTCTACAAAAACGGAAAACAAATCCAAAAAAGCGTTTGCCATGAATGTTTGAATCAATTAAATCAAGGAGTAGATTTTAAATGAGTAAATGTAACCCAGAAGAATTTACTAAATTTTATGATACTTTAATGAGCAATGCACCAAAAGATTATGTGCCTTGGTTATTCCCAGTAGTTGCAAATAACAAATATCCAGATGCTCTTGGAGTTTGGAAACTTTCAAAAGAAACTTGTTTGAAGTGCAATGTTAAATGGGAAAAATTACCAAAAGGAAAACAAAAAATATGGCTATGTCCTAAATGTGGTGCAGCAAGAAGTGGTTGGAAAGAACCACATGCAAGAATGACAAAAGAACAATGCATCCAACGATTAAAAGAAGGAGGAAACATTGGCATCTCTGCAAGAGAAAAAGATTGTTTAGTTATAATTGACCGAGATGAAGAAAATGCTGAAGAAATAAAAAAACCAACATTAACCACTACTTCAAGAAGTCGAATTGGAGGACACTATTTTGGAATAGCAGGAGATAAAAAAATAAAAACCAATATTCCAACAGCAGAAGGAGAAGTAAGAAGTAAAGACCAATATGTAGTTGCTCCAGGTTCATTTGTAGAAGTATCAAAAGAAGATTTAAAACTACTATCCAAAACACAACAAAAACTAGCAGGACAATACACAATAAACACAAACCTTACACCAGCAACAATTAAATTTAAGGATCTTCCACAAATTTACAAAGATAATTATGTAAAAGAAAAACAAAATATTCCATTGCAGGAAAATACATTTACAAAAAAAAGTTTTGGAAAATATTCATCAATTTATGATTTAAAAATGAGTGATATAGTAACCCAAATTAAACCAAGAGATCCCCACCCAATACATAACGCAAAAAAAACAGATGGAAACTTTAGTTTAAGTCCAGGTGGAGAAATAGCTCATTGTTGGCGTTGTATGGTTTCATTAAATGCAATACAATATCTTGCAGTTAAAAGTGGAGAGTATGATTGTAGAAGTGCAGGAACTCCACACAAAGGTCAAAGTAAAAAACTTGATAATAAACTAATTTTCTATGCTTGGCGACAAGCAAAATTAGATGGATATATTTCAATAGCTGACCCCATTCCAATCAAAGCACTACATTACATTGCCTTAAAACACAAACTTATAAGTTGCGACTGGGATATCCTCCCAAATCATGCTTATTATGACGCAATAAAAATTGTGGAGGATGAGTATTAATGAAAACTGGAAGAAACACAAAACCAACAGAAGAAATAAGATCTTTAAATTTTATAAGTTCAAAAGAAATACTTGAAACAAAAAAAGAAAAAGGATATGTAATAAAAGATATGATGCCATTAAACAGCGTGAACCAATTTGTAGCACCAACAGCAGGACTTAAATCAATAATAGCAACACACTTAGCAATTGCAGTAAGTAATGGAAAACCATTCTTAGGATTTAAAACAAAAAAAATGAAAGTATTATACTTAGACAAAGAAAATCCAAGACAAACCATTGCACAAAGATTAAATCAAATGCGAACTGGACTAAAAATAAAAAGAAAACAATTCCCTTTATTTTTTCTTTTAAAAGAAGGAGAATTAATTAATAAAGAATTTGTAAACAATCTAAAATATCACATTGAACAAGAAGGAATTGGACTTGTAATATTTGATACTTTAATGCGATTCAATAGTGAAGGGGATGAAAACAATGCAAAAGACATTAACAAAGTTTATGCTTCGTTCTTAGAAATAATGGGAGATACAAAATGTAGCATTTTATTTTTACATCACACTTCAAAAGATAATCTAAGATATCGTGGTTCAAGCGATATAATGGGATTATGCGACACAATGTTCCAAATAAAGAGGTCAAGTAAGAAAAATGGTGTCTATGAAGACGCAAAATTCACTATTGAGAACACAAAAAACCGACTTGGAGAGATAAATCCAATAAATGGGGAAATTTTGTTTGGAGAAGAAACAATAATTTTCAAGGTAAATGATAAATTTGTTGAAGAAGTAAAATCTAAAATAAACAAGACATTCCTTGCTAGAGCCGTTATATGCGACTTCGCAAAGATTATCTGCCCTACTTCAAACCATGAAATAACTCGCCCAGAAATCTTGGCAATGATTGATAATTGGAACGCCAAAAATATAAGTTTTGCCAAAGATAAAAAGATAGTTTCAAGGCAAATTGCAGCTGCTTTACAGTACCTTAAACTACAAAAAATCTTTATTGATGGACAAAAAGCAGGAGTTTACAGGTTAAACTATGAAGAAAAAGAACAAATATCTAAAATTATAAGCTATATTGGAGAGGGTAACAGTGTTAAAGAGTAATCTTTGCCAAAACTTTTGCCAAAGAAAAAAACCAAGAAGCGATAAAATGCTTCAAAACATAAGATTAAAAGAAATTCTAAGTTTTGGCAAAACTTATTTATTGCCAAAGATAAACCACCACTGCCATAAACTTTGGCAAATGGCAAAGCTCTCTATCCCTATACAAGGGATAGAGTTGCCAAAAGGGTTGCCAAACTTATTTTTGTGTTGGTTTTTGTATATTAAAAAAATAATGTTGAGGTGTTGTTATGAAACAAAAATGTGAAGTGTATTCGAGAGTGGTTGGTTATATTCGCCCTGTTGAGCAGTGGAATGATGCAAAAGCTAGTGAATTTAAAGATAGGAAATATTTTATGTTGCCTGTTGATGTTAAATTGGCTGTTGATGCTTTTCAAAAGGATCAAACAAAGTTGAAGGTGGGAAAGAAATGAGTAAGAAAGCTTGTGCTTTTAGGTTGCCTGAAAAGGTGTTGAAGCAGTTGAAACAAATGGCTGATCTTGAGGGTGTTTCACAGAGTGTTTTGGTAGAAAGAGCAGTTGGACTATATGTTTCTACTAAATTAAACAACATAAAAACGCAAGATAAGAAAATTAATAGCAATACAATAAAGGAGATTGATTAGTTATGGTTAAAAGAAGGGTAAAGAGAGCTACTGTTGTGTGTTTTTTTAACAATTTTTTGAGTCAGTATTCTGGCACTTTGAAAGATATGCCTAAAATGAAGAAAAATCTTGAAGTTGCTTTGAAAAAGTTTAAGGAGGAAGATTTATGATTGATGCTGATGCTTTTAATGTTGGGGTTTTTCGTGTTGTAATGTTTTTGAAAACTTTGCGTGAATCAAATCTTGATAAGTCAGATGTTCTTGATGAAATTGATTCTGTTTTAGAAGTGCTTTATCATTTATCTGCGAATAATGAACAGCTTTCTAAAACAAATGAAGAACTTGTGCTTAAACTTCAAGCACTTTCTTGGAGTTCTGGAATTAGATGATTTTTATGAAAGTTAAAAGTGTTATAATAACAGATGAACTGTTGGCTTTTGAAAAAGAGTTAGTAGAATTAAAACAGAAATTGCAAAAGAAAAAGAGGATTAAAAAATGATTAAGAAGTTATTTGAGTTGTTCAAAAGAAAAAGGTTGCCTATTGATAGGAGTGTTGTTAAAATTGATACTGAAATTAAGGGTTCGTTTTATTGTGGGTGTTGTGGGCTTTGGCATATTTATGAAAAGGATATTCATGACAAGCTTGTTTGTAATTGTTATAATTGTGTTCAAAAAAGAAAGGGAGAGTTGGTAAGAAATGGATCGTGAATTAGAGCAGATTGTTTTGAAAAAATATTTTCATGGGCTTTCAAATTCAGATGTGGCACTTGCTCATTATCGTTTATTAAATTCTACTGATGAAATTGAACCTGTTAGTAAACCTGTTAAGAAAGTTAGACGACCTAAGAAAGATAAGTTTTGGGGAAATTGTAAGAAGTGTGGTCAAAAAAGACAACTCAAGTATTTGTTTTTAGATCTTTGTAGTACTTGTAGGAAAAGTGAAGGGAAGCCTGATTCTTTTGCTGTTGCTTTTGCAAAGATTGAATATGATAAAATATTAAACAAAAAGGAGAAGTGATTTTAAAATGTCTGAAGATTGGAGAAAGTATAGTACTACAATTCATTTGTATTTTGCTAAGCGAGATGTTGAAAGAATGAATTGGTTGGTTGGGCGGCTTGATTGTAAGGGTAAGTCAGCTCTTGTTTCTAAGCTTGTTAATCATGCTTTTGATTCTTTACAGAAGAAAGAGTAAAGGGAAGGTGTTGTGTGCGTGTTTCACACACCCCTGCCTACCTTACTAATAATATATTAATAGGTACTTTATTTTGTGGGCTACCTATACTTCTAAGTGTTCATTAATATATTATAGAGCAGGGCTGTTAATATCTCTCTTTATTTAATCTCAATTATATTACTTGGTTTTTAGTTATAATGTTTAGAATCTTTATTACAACGCATTAGGTTTGGTGTTGCGTGTGTTTGTATTTGCCTTTAGTATCTAAGTTAGTTCTATAATGCAAGTATAGGTGGGTGTGTGCCTTTCGTGTTTAGTATTATATTAATTAGTATATGGTAAACATTTTGTGGGTTATCTACAATTCTGAGTGTCTATTAATATATTATAGAGCGGGGCTGTTGATAGAGAGATACTTATTTTTTGTTTGGTTGTATGGAGTATTATCAATAATTTACACACACGCCTTTAGAGTTATATTATATTATATCTAATCAACTTTTTGTGGGCTACTCATAATTTGTATTCTATGTTACCATCTACTACACCATCTACTACACCATCTACTACACCATCTACTACACCATCTATGATACCTTCGTTGTTTGTCTTAGTTTGAGTTACTCTTTAATAGTATCAAACCAAAGTTTTGATTATGTTTTCAAAAGAAGTAAGTGAGTTGTTTGTTTTGAAACAAACAAATAAGTTTTTGTGTAATCAATTAAGAAATAAAGATTATCAAATTGAAACATTGATGCAGGAAATAATAACTTTAAAACAAAAGAATAAATGAAGTGTTATATAGTCCAGCGATTGCAAAACTTTTATATGATTAAACTTAAAACCAAAAAAGATTTTGATTCTGAGATTGATAAGCTTGTTAAAGAACTCAGAAAATTACGGATGGGGCTGAAATGAATCATAAGTATATAGTAGCTGGTTTGTTTTTGATAATTGTTTCAAGTTTATCTTTTGCTCATTATTATACTGGTTCGTTAAATGATAATCCTAATGTGATTCAGTTTGAAGATTCTAATTGGAATTATGTTGTTGGGTATGGTTTTGTTACTGATGATGCTGTTGAAGTTTTAGAACAACAAGATTTTACTCAAAGGTCAAGAGATTATTTTTTAGGAGAGATTAGTTAATGGCTATTACTCGTTTTAGAGATGGTAGAGGGTGGTCACCTTCTACTGGTTTTGTAACTAAAGCTGGTGCTGATCATATTGATCAACAAGATTTTACTCAAAGGTCAAAAGATTATTTTTCTAATAATCCCGGTGGTGTTGGTTCATCATCAAGCAGTGGTTCTTCTAGAGGTGGTTCTTCTGGTGGAGGAGGTTCTTCTGCACCTACAAGATATTCAACTACTCCACTTCAAGCTGTAAAACAATCTGCTATTAGTGGTGAAGCAATTAAGATTCCTAATTTTCCTAATACCCCTCAAGGTGTTATTCAAAGGGGTAATTTTATGCAAGGAGTTGCTCAGCTTAAACTTGATTTGAATAAAAATAAGTCAAGTGCTTCAAATGTTTTGGCAAGGAAGGCAAATAATGAAATTGCTAATGCTCAAAATGTAGCTACACAAACTCAATCAGTTGTTAGTGCATACCAAGCTGAAGGAACTGCTTTACAAACAGAAGCACAAGCATTACAAGATGCGTCAGGCAAAGTCAATAATTATGATCAAGGTTCAGTTAATGCGTTCAATGCTCAAGTTAATGCGTTCAATGTTAAAGTTAAAGCATATCAAGATCGGGGTACAATAGTTCAGAATCAAGTTAATCAAACTCAAACTGTTATTGCTAGAGCAAATGAAGTTTTTTCAAATGCTGAGAAAGCTTATAGATTACAACCAGGGAGAAATGCTCCATTAGTTAATTTGTTTCCTGAGTTTAAACCTTTAGATGTTGGAGTTAAACCAGTGTCAGATACTAAGACAAGTTATGTTCCTGTTCAACAAGTAAGAAAACAAGAAGTTAAAGCTGATGATAAAACTTATTTATCGGTAGCAAGTCCTGAAACTATTACTTATGGAAAAAGAATTGTTAAAGCTGAAGATGATTTGTTAGCTGGTTATGTGAGAAGAAATAAGTATGCTATTGAGAAAGGAATGTTGGTTGGAGAATCAATACCCAATCCTATTGAAGCTGAAGCAAAAGCTAAAGGTGTGTTTTCTGGTATTTATGATTTACAAAAAAGATTTGAAGTTTCTGCTGAAGAAGCAAAGTTAAATGAGAGTAATGATTTGGCTGGAGGGTTAAAGTCATTTGCTGTTGGTGGGTTTGCTGGTTCTTTTGGAACAGGAATTACCCTTGCAGAAGATTTGTTACCTATTACTCAAGGTGTTGAGGGAATTGAATTAAAAGTTCCTGGAGCAAAATTAGCTGGTGGAATTGCTTATGCAGTTAGCAATCCTGTTAAAACTGGAGTTGGTCTTGTAACTGAAGCAACTACAAATCCTATATTTTTTGTTGGGGATCTTATTGGTTCAACAATACTTTTTACTGGTGCGACAAGTGGATTAAAATTTGTTGGTTCTAAAGCAAGTTCTTTGCTAGGTAGAACCCCATATGTGCTTAAAGGAGTTGCAAAAGGAGAAAAGTTTAGTATTGCTTTAAAAAAAGCTCAAGGTGCTACTCTTGGAACTGTTAGAACTGATATTGTTACTAAATTAACTGGTAGAAAAACATTTAATATTTCAAGTATTACTTCTAAAGATGTTGCAAGTGCTTTAACAAATAAAGGAAAATCTCAGTATTTACAATTTGGTGGTAGTGAAAGAAAGTTATTTGAAAGAGCTGTTAAAGGTAGAGAAGCAAGTTTTATAAAAAAGAACTTAAAAGAACTTGGAATTAATGAAAAAGATATTGTTGGTTTCACTGCTGAATCTGGAAAGGCAACAGGGTTAATAGAAAAGTTTTCTACTAAAGGAAAGGTTAATTTTAATAAGCTTCAAGCTGAACCTTATGGAAAGTTTGCTGCAAGTAGAACTGCAACTGCTCCACTTATTAGTCAAGGAGAATCAAGTGGTTTTAAGTTAGGTTTATTTTCAAAAAGAGCTGTTTCTCCAAGTGTTACAGTTACTGTTGGGAAGAAAGGAGTATTAAGTACACAAGGTGGGATTAGTAAAACTATTTCTCGGCTTGGATTTGATATTACCAAAACTAATGCTAAGATTCAGAAATATTTTAAGGGTGCTTTGGATGCTGGTGCAAGACCTTCTAAATTGAAAGAGTTAAGATCAAAGTTTGGTGTTAAAGAAGTTAAGTTGGGTAAAGTTGAATCTACTGTTAGTGGTAAAGCAGTTAGTTCTCCAAGTAGATTATTTGGTTTATCTGGAGAAGAAGAATTTATTTATTCTTTTGGAACTAAAACAAAAGTTTTAGGTGGTTTAAAAGAAAGAGTGTTTTCTCCTGCTGTTGTTAATGTTAATGGAAAAAGGTTTTTACTAAATGTTAAAAGAACTATTGGTGAAGGTAGTGGTTTAATTGATGATTTTTCTAATGTTGCTAAAAAAGGTATTTCTGGTTCAAGAAAAGTTTCTAGTGTTAGAACTGTTGGTGTTTTAGATAAGGTTGTTGGTTCTTTAGCTTTGTCAAGTGTTAGTAAAGGATTTTCTTCTAGTGTTTATAGTGGTTCAAGTATTTCAAGGGTTGGTTATGTTCCCAGTATTACAAGTTTATCAAGTAGTGTTCCACAAATTAGTTCTTTGAGTAGTGTTAGTGTTCCTAGTGTTTCAAGTGTAAGTCCTAAGATTAGTGCTTCAATGAGTTCTCCAGTTAAATCTATTAGTGGTGTTTCTGTTCCAGTTTCAAGTGTTAGTATTAGTGGTTCAATTTCAAGTCCTAGTGTTTCAAAAATGAGTTTAAGTGCATCTACTCCAAGTATAAGTAGTGCTTCAAGTGGTGTTTCTACCCCAAGAATTTCTCAAAGTATTAGTAGTTCTATTCCACAATCTATTAGTAGAGGTTTTAGTTCTTCAATTTCAAGTCCAAGTGTTGGGTTTAGTAAAGGTTATCCAAGTATTCCAAGTTTGAGTAGTGGAACTCCAAGTTTAAAACAAAGTGTTAGTTATCCAAAAACTCCAAGTTTGAGCAGTGGTGTTTCAAGTGTTCCAAAAATTAGTAGTTTGAGTAAAAGTATTCCAAGCATTAATAAGAGCAGTAAATTATCTAGTGGTAAAAAATACCCTAGTTTCAAGAGTAAAGGTTTGAGTTATAGTTCTCCAAGTTTAAAGAAACAAAATTTTAGTTTGAGTTATAAAACTCCAAGTATGCGTTCAAGTTTTACTACTCCAAAGTATAAAGAACAAAAGCTAGTTGGATCAAAAAGTTATTTTTACAAAGATAAATATTTAGAAAGAAATGCTTTTAGGGATATTAAGAGTTTGAAAAATAGAACTGATATGTTTGGTTTCAAAACAAGGAATGATTTTAATATTAAAAATATTTTCAAGAGTTCTAACAAGTTTTCTAAAGGTGGAAATTTGAAGAAAGATTATTACAAAAATATGCACAGGAGTAAAAATAATTATAATTATAAAAATGAATATGATGTTTCAATAAAATACAAAGGTTATCCAGCTTACAAATATTCTTCTAAACTTGTTGATAAAGAAATGTTTGATTTGAAAGCAAGTGTTGGAACTACAAGAAAGAAAAAGAGTAAGAGGACAAAAAAGAAATGATATTTACCTCCACAAAATGGTAAAACCTTAATAAATTTGAGAAAGAGCAAGTTCTTGTTTTCTCTTGTTCTTTCTCCACTCCTTTTTTGTTAAAATAATGAAGTGTCAAGCAAAGTATTTGTTTGTTTTATGGTTACTTCGGTAATATTTGTGGGGAACGAGTCTTTCATGTGCATTAACAAAGTTGATGCACCTTTCCTCTCAAAAGCAACTAGCTAAAGGGCTTGATTGCTATATAGGTAATTAGCCCTGTTTGAAAGCAACAATTTAAAATAGATTTAATCCACAAGTTTTGGAATTATTTTGGTCAATGTGATCCACGCAAAGAGAATTATCCCAATCAAGGAAAGAATCTGTTGCACAATTAGTATTCCAGTTAAGCTTCCAATAAAAGAAAATAATCCACCGCCAAGTATTATGGCTATTAGTATTATGACTCCTGCAAGGAAGGTTTCTTTTGTATCCATATTTAATATTTTATAAAACCACTATTTTTTAAGCTGTTTCTAAGCATTATACTGATAGATGAAAGCACTTGGTTGTTTAAAAGTACTACCTAAAGGGGGTAAGCACTCTAGAGGCTTAACCCTTTTAGTGTATTTTTTAGGGAGTCCAAGTAACATTTAAATAGCTCAGCGATGGCGTTTAGAGTATGGACATAGATATACACAAGTTGAAAAGAACTTATGAGAGGGAACTAAACAAGGCAAAAAGTATGCCTAAGTGCCAAAATAAAGCATATATTGACAAATATATAAAGTATTTAGAGTTCCAATTAGCTGAAAAACAACTAGTATATGCAAGTGCTAAAAGAAGCCTTCATTATGCCTTAGAGATATGTGATTATTTTTCCCCAGATGTAAAGAAAGCAACAACAAGACAATTTGAAAAATGGTTTGCTGAACAACTAACAAGAAAGGCATATCACAATGCAGGAACTTCTGGAGTTAAAAAAACTCCAAAAAAGATTGGTGTAGAAACACAAAAGAAAATAATGATTCAAACTATTAAGTTTTTGAAGTTTATTAATTTTTTAGATAAAAATAAGCCAGTTGTTTTATTCAATAGTAAAAAAGCTTCTATCCCTGAAGTGGCTGAGTTTTGGATTGTTAATACTAAAAAGAATAAAACTTATGAAAAAGTTGAAGTTAAACAAGAGAAAATAAAAGAAGTGATTGATTATTTGTTTTCTACTGGTAATTATTTAGATGAAATGCTTGGTGTACTAGTATCTTTCCTTAATGATTCTGGCTGCCGATTTGGAGAATCTTGTACTTTACTAGAACAAGATATTACTGTTGAAGGAGAATATTTAATTGTAAAACTAAGAGAATCTAAAACTGCAACAAGAACTTTGAGTTTATTATTATGCAAAGAAACAATGAAGCACTGGCTGAGAAAGTTTCCAAATAAAGGCAAAAACGGGTTGGTGTTTTGTCAAAAAGATGGAAGTCCGGTTAGTTATGATAAGCTAAGGTTTAGATTTAAAGAAGTTCTAACTCAACAAAAAATTGAATGGGCTAAGTATAAAGCTTTTCATTATCTAAGAAGTTTAACTGCAACAAGATTCAACAAGTGGGATAGTGGAATAGCTAACTTTTGGTTTGGTTGGGCTGATAGATCCATGCGAAGAACTTACTCTCAATACAGTTACAAAGATTGCCAAAAACAATACTTAAAAACTTTAAAAGAAGAAAAAAACCCAATGTTAGATGCTAAATTAAGCATATTAGATGAAAACATTAAAGATCAAAAAGAAGCATTAATTGATATGGTTAGATCAGCAGTAAAAAAAGAAATGGAAATTACTAATCAAAAAAGATAAACATCTTTTATTATTTTCACCCTGTGTTCCATGTGATATAATAAATCAGAAAAAGTTCTTGCAGCAAAAATCGGGGTAGATAAATCAATATAACAATTAGGATTCTCACCAACCGCCATTTCATATTTGTTATTATTTATATACAACTCAATTTCTTCTTTTTTTAATTTATATTTCAAGAGAAAATTAATTAATCCTTTTTTTGAACCTTTAAGTATTAATGGATTATTCTTTTTTCCAGTTCCTTCTTTTATTATTAAGCCATTGGTTACCAATGGTTTTATTTGAAGACTTACGCTTGTTTTTGATTTGTCTGCTTTGGTTCTTAATTCTTTAAATAATATTCCCTTTTGGGAGATTATCAAGACAAATAAATTATATACTTCCTTTGATTCCATTATATCATATCTTTCTTCTTTTTTTGTTTGCATATATACAACTATTAAGGAGAACTATTTAAATATGTTGTTTGCAATAAGCAAACATTTAAAAGAACATATGCAGTATATATTTGCATGAAGCAAACATTAAAAGGGAAGCCAGTTGCTGGGTATAGAATAACAGAAAATGAACAGCAAAAATTAGAACAGGCAAAAGAAACATTGGGGCTAAAAAGCATAAGTGAAACAATGAGGTATTTTGTTAAACAAGGAATAGACAAAACTTTGAGGAATAATAAATGATTTTATTGGATGCTGTTAGACAAGTTGCTCAAGAGTTCAATGTTTCAGAAGATTTTGTTTGGAGAGCTTTACAAAATAATGGTTAAAACGGAGAGTGATATGCGATGGTGTATAAAATAACAATAAAAATAAAAACCAATATTCCAACAGCAGAAGGAGAAGGAAGTTTTAGAGATACTGAAGAATCTGCCGTATTAACTAGGGCTTGGAGACTTAGTAAAGAAACCAGTGTGCAACAGTTTCACAAAGGTTCAAAAGAATGGTTGGCAAAACGGAGAGTGATATGTGATGGTGTATAAAATAACAATAAAAATAAATAATAATGATATAATTTTTACTACTTCTACTTATTCATTAGAAAATAATAGAATTATATTTAGAGATAAATTTGGTAA
>Ga0307928_10003266_pt1 | contig 12378 bp, 12 predicted proteins | sample AceLakmetagen232_FD_201815 | JGI IMG/M metagenome (GOLD analysis project Ga0307928, IMG submission 201815) | Saline water microbial communities from Ace Lake, Antarctica - #232 | ecosystem: Environmental > Aquatic > Non-marine Saline and Alkaline > Saline | place: Antarctica: Ace Lake... | reverse complement strand
GTCCAAATCATCAAAAATATCCCCTATGTCTATAGAAATGCGCCCATCTTTTATTTCAGGGTTCATGGCTCTCCTCCATCATCGGCAATTCTTTTGCACGATTTCCAATAACCTGCGGCATAGAGATTAATAACGCGCGCAGGGACTGAGTCTCTGTCTTCTACAACAAGGGACCCGTTTTGATCTATACCCACAAAACCTACTACTTTTTCCTTGGTAACTGTTTCTTCTTGATGGTCGCTAAATTCTGTTACTAAGTATTTCATTTCTTTTCTCCTTCGCGCTATGCGCCTATTTATCTACAATAAAAGTTGTGTTACAATACTTGCAAGCCACATGTTTCTGTTTGTCTGATTTTATGTTGTATTCAAACACTCGCCGGCATGTGGGGCATTTTAGGGATAGCTTTCTTATTTTATTCCTCCTTGTACCAATCGCCGTTTTGTACAAACCTACACCCATTAGCCAGTTTAAAATTAACACTTTTACCGTTGGGATTATCCTTGCTTTGCCAATTCTTAGCCATTTGGATTTTTAACGTACCGGAAGATACCGACAAAATAAGCCTTGGTTTTTCCTCTGTCCTGTTCCCCCCCAAACCCTTTGTCGCTCCAAAATTTTTCTGGATGCACACAATTGCTATAGCTCCGTTTAGTTTGTCGTGTATGTCCTTCATGTACTGACCCATCTTATAGAATTCATCATGGCACTCAAGAAAATCAATTATGTTTAAATTACCCTCACCAGGGGCGATAACGTCAGAGAAATTATCACTTCTTGAGTATGCTTTGAAATTCCACATGCTCAATGGTATATCATCAAACAACCCAAGTCTTAGCTTTAGTTCCTGCGGTCCCATTTCTGAGTTAAAATAGTGAATATTAAAGTCGCGCATGTTTGATTTGATAATGTTAAGCATAAGCGCAGTTTTGCCAGCATTCTTTTCACCAGATATTTGAATTATATTCCCTGGCATTATTTTAACAGCTTTATGGATGCAAAACGGAAGCCATATTTTAACAGAGTTTTCATCTGCCTGTGCAAAATCCATTTCGTTTAAATCTTTCTGTGTCGGTCTGTATGTGCCTCTCTTTTTACCGGACCTTTCGATAATTCCTTTTACTATGAGTTTTTCAAGAATTTTTGTTCTGCACCGCTTTTGCGATGTAGCCCTGATATTCAGGTCAAAGTCCAAATCTTTGGTATTAAACTCGCCTGGGGCTTGATTGATCCAATCTTCCACCATACCGCTTGATACATTCTCACCTATGCCAATCTTGATGTTTTCAACTTCTGATTGATGAATGTCGATTATGTTGTCCGAATCTTCGTTTTTATAGCAAGAATTTATCGTATCGTTTGCTTGAATTATTAACCGTCTAAGCTTTGATTTTTCTTTTAGCTTGTGAATATATGTCGATATGTCTGTTGTTCCTGGCAGACAATCGATTATACTGGCAAGGTATGATGCACCACCATAATCAATAACTGTATCCCGTAAGTGATCAGCTATAGAAATTAAGTTTACTTTCTGACCATCCTCAAATAGCTCATATATGGCTGAGTATATCATTTGATGCGATGTTTTATAAAAGTCTTCAGGTAATAATAACCTTACATTATCAATCAGGGTTTCATCATTGATCATGAAGGAGGCTAATACTATTTTTTCTGTTTCCATATCATTTGGGAATACTTTATCCATTATAGCCCCGTATATATTTTTTTCTTTTCAGGTTTAGTATTGAGTTCATCCTCCCAACAATTGCCGTTAAGATATGTTAGAGGGTTTTTTCTATATTGTGGATCAGGTGTTGTTTTCAGGTAAGCAGGTAATGTTTGGAAAATAAGTTCTATTTCTGATTGCTTCAGTTTTTTAAACTTAGCTTCACATTTTTTTCTGGATGATTTTTTATCGTATAAGTTCCAGAACTTTTCGAATTGATGTATATATACTTCTTGTTTGTGGTCGCTTTTTGACTTTTTGTTGGTCGCTTTGTTGGTCGCTTTATTATTTTGATAATTATAACTATCTTTATTTACAGGCGCATATTGATCAATGTTGCTGGTCGTTTGTTGGTCGGGTTGTGTCGGTTTTGCTGGTCGGTTGTTGGTCGTTATTTCATCATCATCTTGGTAAAGGTACCAATTTATTATAGTAATGATACTAAACTTGCTGGTCGCGGAAATTGTTATTTGTTTATTATTTTTGAGTAAATTTATGCACGTTCTAATAGATCGTTCGCTTAATCCGGTTTGTTCCGAAGCCTTCTTTCTCCCAAAAATAAACTGCCCTGGATTAAGGTTTATTTCCTGATATCCAACTATGTGAGTGTAGTTTTTATAAGAAGCTTTCAATAGACAATACTCCCAAAATCGCCAAAGCTTTAAGTTTTTCCATGAAGGCGAATCTAAGCTCTTTCTCCACGTCTTAATATATCCACGGTTCATGTTGGCCTATCTCAAATCGTAAAGGGTAACTTTCTTTTTAGACCATTGCTCTATCTTGATAATTAGATCCGCAGATGGTTTTCGTTTACCACTTAGGATGTGAGACAAATGCGTGTTGCTAATATCAAGCTCAATAGCAACCTGAATTTGTTTCTTTCCGATTTTCTGTATGTAGTTTTTTAGTTTCATGCCTATACTTTTGCACAAAGAAAAACGCATGTCAACAACTTTATTTTGCATAATGGGAAAATAATACTTGACATAGTTTTCCCAAGGTGCAAATATAAGCCATAACTTAAAACAAGAAAGGAAACTAAATGTTATCGATAACAAATGCAGATTTAAAAGTCATGGCCGATTAATAAAAGAGCTTACGCTTAAATAAATTCCCTGCCATCTTGGGCATTGGGGGCCGTGATTGATAAATAAGTTTGGAGCTAGGATCCGGCGTTGGCAGGGACCATAATGAGGGGCAGCATGAAAACCAAAGTTTGTACTAAATGTGGGGTTGAGAAGGAAGCAACTGCGGAAAATTTTAACAGAGATAATAAAAAAATCAGTGGCATTCATCCGATATGTAAGGTGTGTACTAAGGCATATAACGAACTATGGAAAAAAAACAACCCAGGGAGAGTACTCGCACTTTGTAATCGATGGGTAAAAAACAACCCAGAGAAACGCAGAGCAAACTATATGTTATGGCTAAAAAATAACCCTGATATACATAGAGTAAATAACAAACGATGGCTAAAAAAAAATGTAAAAAATATTACAGATTTCTATGTTAAAGAACAATTAAAAAAAGCATTCGGTAAAGACGTAATAATAACCCAAGAGTCAATAGAGCTAAAACGAGCGCAAATAAAAATGCTTAGAGCATTAAAACAACTAAAAAAGGAGATAAAAGATGGGACTAATTGAAGATGAATTAAAACAAATATCACAGATGCACCGGGATTTGGTAAACGGTAAAATTAGCGTTGATAAAGTAAATACTCACATCGGGTTGTTTTCTCAAACAGAAAAACGTATGAAGCTCATGTTAATGGCATCTATAAGCTCTGCCAAGTTCAGTAAATCTATTATGAAAAAAGCTGTCAAGTCCAATCTGTTGGGTGATGGTCAAGCGATAGATACGACATTCACTGACCACAACACTGAAAAAGTCAAGTGCCCGTTAATGGACGACATCTTGATTGAAAGACAAACGTGCCTTGATACGTCAGGGGATGAAAAGAATCACGATGTTTGTTTGAAGTGTGAACATGACCTTGTAACTAAACATTTATTATTACCAAAGGGTTAAGGGAGGGAAACAATGTTTGAAATATTAATGCTCGTAGGATGCGCTATGGTAGTTTCGGCGCTTTGGACAATCTTAGGTATCCTGATAGGGTATAAGCTTGGGAAGGGGGTTTGATGCAATCAGGCTTTGAGAATTTATTAAAGAAAGTTATAAAAAGATTGTTCCACGAATTTATAACCGCCACATTGACAATAACTATATTTATTATAGCATCGCTTGTTGGGATTCAATTTTTAATCGCTTATTTATTCTCAGCGAATTGGATGTTGGTTATTTTTTTCCCACCACTATGTGTTATAACGGTTTTTTGTCCAGGGATACTCCTTTATCATTTTATCGCGAATTTAAAAAAGATCGGGCTGCCTGGAATTTATAACAAAATGGTTGAAATAAGTAAAAGGGGTGACAAATACAATCAGAACGAAGATGCCGAGAAGCACCAACAAAAAGACAGTTATTGATAGTTCTGGACGATTTTTTTGACCGAAAGACTAAAAAAGCACTCAAAAGGAGGACGAACGATGCCAAAGCAGGGATTTTATATCGATATGACAGAGCAGGAATACCGGGAAGCAGAAGGGGCCAACTATTCGCATATGGCCGCATTTTATGAGAGTCAAGACCATGCGCTCTTGCCGGTCACGCCTAAGTCATATTTTGAGTTCGGAAATGGATTTGAGTTGTACCTTCAGGATATCGCGCAGGGTACGTCATTGTTTTATGACAGGTTTTTTGTTTGTGATGCTCCAGGGTCCATGCCTGAAAAATTACCGGCAATGCTCAAGGCCGACCAGCCACTTGAAGATTTTTTTATTTTGACCAAGTCAGGTGAGCGCAACAAGCAGAATAAAAAACTACACGCTTGGCTCGATGTTTGCATTAAAAACCCTGGAAAGATGCCAATGTCGGAAAGTGAGTTTAAAACGCTCAACACCATGGCAACCAATATGCTCAAGATGGATGTCGAGTACACGGTGGGCGTAGACGAGTCAAACGAGCCTGAAATCAAGGAATACAATGTTGGTGAAATCATGAAAGCGGCCTCCTTTCAGGTGCCTATTTTCTGGACGCATGACGGTATCAGAAAGAAGGCTCTGATTGATTTAATGATCGCCACAGGGGAAAGCACATATACCTTTGACATCAAGTCATCAGCCAATGCGCCAGGTTTTAGGAAGATGTTTAAGAACAAATATTGGATACAGGATATTCATTATACTGAGGGTTGCCAGCACGTATTTGAGAACCCTAAACCGATGCAATTTCTTGCAGGGTTTAAGGAAGCACCGTTTATCGCGCAGTCCTTTGAGATACATCCACAGAGCCGTGATTCTGCAATTCTGAAATATGCCAAGCTGTCTTATGAATTTGCCGAATGGGTAGCCTCTGGTATGTGGCCCAAAGGATGGAAGGGACTGGAAAAAGTAAGACTTTATTTATAATCTGATTAACTTAAGGAGAAAAAGCATGACAAAGGACATCGTAAAATTTGACACGAGCAAAACGCCAATGATCAAAGGAGATATGTTTTTTGACCCGGCCATTTTCGAACATGCTCAAAGAGTGGCAAAGGTTTTCACTCAAAGCTCTATGGTCCCGGCGCAGTTCCAGGGAGACAAAAACATAGGCAATGTTATGATTGCCATGAATTACGCCCACAGAGTAGAGGCTGATATCTTCATGGTCCTGCAAAACATGTATGTAATTCATGGTAAACCAGGGATAGAAACAAAGCTTGCGATAGCTTTACTGAACAATTCTGGCAGGTTCACCAATCTAAAGTACAAGTATAATGATAATAAATCTGAGTGTACCGCATACGCCACTGATCTTAAATCAAATGAGTTGTGTGAGGGTGTGACAGTAAGTCTCGATATGGCGAATAAAGAAGGTTGGGCCAGTAAGCAAGGGTCAAAATGGAAAACCCTGCCTGAACTAATGCTCATGTACAGATCCGCAATTTTCTTTATTCGGGCCTATGCGCCAGATGTTCTTTTAGGCATGAGAGCAAAGGAGGAATTGATTGATATCACGCCGGTAAGACATACCTCAGTGATAAAGACCGACGACCTGGGCGCGGCGATTGCCAAAGTTCCTGAAGAAAAGCCCACTTCCACCGATGATTTAGGCGCAGCTCTGAAGGGTAACGGTCAGAAAAAGCCCTCAAACGATGTTCCGAAACAGGAAAAGCCACCGTTAACGCCAGAAGAAGAAGCCGGTATTGAAGCAGACAAAGTAATGAACGAAGCCGAAACGGTCCCCTCTGCATGGTTACTCGCATCATATAAAAACATGAGAGCCGGTCAGTTTGACCCATCGAAAACCTCTGATAAATGGACCGGATTTGCAAGGCACGTTTTTGATAATCGGGGTACGTGGAAAGGGATAATGCAGCCATACAAAGTTGCAGCCGTAAAAAAATGGGACTCTCTTTATAAGGGCCGCCCCTTCATGCTTGATTCCGATGGGGATGTCGTCCTGACACCTCCACCTCCAGAGCAAGAGAAAACCGAAGATACGCCGGACCTTTCAAAAGTCGAGCCTCCAAGCACAGAAGGGACCGTATCAGTCGAACAGATCATCGATAAACGTGCCCAACTTGCCAAGGCTAAGGTTATTTTTCCAGAAGAGTTTAACGGGGCCACTGACACACTTATCGGAAGTGGGTTAATCAGACACGCCAGCATTGAAAGCATGACGTTTTACGAGTGCGAAGCGGTTAATGGTGAAATGACGAGAATTATAGAGGGGAGCGACTAGTGCAACATGCTTGCGCTGTCTGTCGTGGCAGCGCAAGCACTTATTGTTTAAGAGTCCGGCAATTCTTCAGGGGCGGTTATATACCACACAACAGCCCGAACCTCACCGGATGAAAAGTTACCACCGTTTGGGGTTAAGGTTATAGCTGGCGTGTCCGATTGTTTGTAATACGTCTTCCATTATGGCCCCCCAAATCTAGTGTGCCACCAGTTTCATTTGTTCTCCTACTTCTTTGGTATCTTATCTATTGCCATGTTATCTCCTTTTCGCTAAATTATCTCTTTTCAACATTATAATATAAACTCAAAGAGGCCAAGTCTATCGCACCGGCTGTATTATTATACAGATAAACAGTAAATGCCCCCTCACTGGTATCTGTATTGGCAGTAACCGCAGTCATAATCATTCCTTGCAGATCACGATTATGACTGATACTTACAGAACCTTTGGTGCTCATTCCAGGGATATTACTGAATGTAGTATTCGCGCTGCTTCCTGCGTTTATACTCGCAGGGTCCCAGGTAGCAACACCACGCGCAACGTCTTTAAAAGTCCCTATGCACCTATCTAACGCGGCACTCCCCACGCTCTGAGCATAATCTACTGTAGCATTTATTATGTTGTTATTTGAGAAATCAAAATAAGTATAATCAGTCCAGTAGAATGCTGTGTGCCCTGTAACATCAATATTATTATTTGCAATTATACCATCACCAAGATTGACTGCTGTTGTATTATCGAAGTAAAAAGCGTAGCCACTTGCCTCAGTTATGTCATAGATATTATTGTGGTGGATATTCCAGTTGTCACCATTATGATATATGCCTATTGCAGTTTTACCAGAATCGTGTATATTATTGTCATGAACTGATAAGTTATGTATGCCATAAAGCAACATTGCCGGGACACCCGCATTATCGCTTCCATGACCATAAATATTGTTACCAGAAACAATTATATCATTCCCAAAATTCGCGGCTGTATCAAAATTACCTATGGCAATTATACCAGAGCTAACGTCTGCAACTGCAATTGATGCATTTCTTATGATATTATTTGAAACAATGCACTCTGTCGGGCTACCTTTTACATATCCGTCGTCTCTACCGCATAGTATACCAATCCTACAGTCAATTACAGTATTACCAATGAACTTTATCCTATCTCCACCATGAGTGTCTATACCCTCATGATTGGTTACATCTTTTACATAATTATTTGTGACATTAATATCGTGAGGATAGTCGATAGTGGTATCGGCTGATGATCTCGATACAAGGATTCCGTACACTGAAGGAGACGGGCCAACTACATTTTCTACATGATTTTTATCAATGTCCCCATAATTAGAAGCCCTTGCCATTATTCCTTGAGCATAGATATTATATACTTTATTTCGTAATATTTTAAATCCATCTACAAACCAAACTTCTATCCCTGATCCTCCCCAGTCTGTCACATAACAATCTGTGATATTTATATTTTCAAGATAGTTATTTTTATCGGCACCAAAAGCCCTAATTCCATATTCAAGATTACCACTTGCTACGTATTGTGGACCAGTTAGCTTTAAAAACTTAACGCTCACATCCGAAGCCGTAATGTGAAACGCTGATTTTTGGGAAGTTGCCTGTCTAATATCTACCCCGAATGTAGATAGGCCATTTACTGTCAAGGATTTATTTATAATGACTGTATCGGTAAAATTATAAAAAGAATCTGGTACTGGTATTTTAAGTACACCACCGGCAACTAATGACGCTATGGCTTTTGTGAAGGCGGTATTTGCTACCACTGTTCCATCACCAATATCATCACCAAACATTCCGGGGTCTGCTTGTTTCAGCCCTGCAACCGTACCAGTTCCCACACAATTAAAGATTTGTTGTCCTGGTAACACATCAAGCTTTCCGCTAATTGTGAGCGTAACACCAGTTGCAATAGCCGCCCTTGCGCCATTTTCAAACCTGTTAGTTATAGTTGAGCCAATCGTTTCGCTTGAAGAAAAAGTATAAGTTGTTGTAGCGGCCACACCCGTTTGCACATAAACAATCGTGGCAATCGTGGCACCGATGGAGTCAACAAAATCCTTTACTGTTAGATTTCCACCCGCTGTAGCGGCCCCCTGGTCTGCCTGGGACGCGTCAGGGAAATACAAATAGGATTCATTATTTGTTGCAATATCTACATTGTCTATGGTCCATATGGTCACATCAGCGGAGGTTTTTAATACAAGCTTGTAACCGCCTGGCGTACCGTATATTTCAGCCTCTCCCCTGGAATCCAGAACTACCGGGTTTGTATCAGCGGTTGTACAGGCTTTGTCTGTATAGAGTGATTTGGCCGTGGTTGTGCCTCCGGTGTAGCTATAAAGTAACCCGCCTGTTAATGGATCTCCGTTATCGTCAGTTGCGGAAAACATCGGATTGTTTAGGATCGCACCGGCGAATGATATGCCGATCATCAATAGCCACATGATCATGGATAGTAGGAATTTTTTAATCATTTTTACCCTCTCTGTTTGATTGTCTTAATCCAACTGCAATTAAATGGCCTTTCAAGCGTCTCTCAACAACATCAACCCCAAGCTTGCCACGACCCGCCCCCATTATTGTGTATGCAAAGTCAGGATCAACAGCGGCCCTATTCAGGATCGCTTTTACCTGATCGTTACTTAAATCCTTAAACGGCTTAACTGCCCCCTTGAGAAAGTTTAAAAGTCGGCTTTTAGAAAAGTGCATTTTCTTGGCAATAACCGCCAGTATATTTTCAGTAGTATCTGACCCGCCACCAAGCGGCGAAGCCTTGCCCCTCTGAAGTGTTTTTAATGCGTCTCTGTATTGATTAAGCGCTTTCAGTTTTAAAGGATCTCCCCTGAACGCCTCCTCTATAGCAGGCTTGAATTTTTTAAACTCCCTTTCAAATCCCGCAAGGCTCACAATGGGGTTGTCAAATGCGTCTCTTGCGGTTGTTTCTGATACCGACATTATATGGTCAATTATACTGTTCTGTAATCCAGAAACGGCTTTTTTATCTCCCTTCAGTCTGTGCAATAGAGACTTGACACCATGCCTTTTAGATCCTGAGGCGAACGCTTTTTTTATCGCTTCGTCCACGTCTGATTTTAAAAGCTTAGATGCAAGTGATTTTTCAAACTCTGTTTTCATTTCCATTGCGCTGTCAAGCTGCTTTCTCGCACTGGTGATGCTGTCAAATTTTTTCGTAAACCCAAGTTCATCAAGGGAAGTTTTGTATTTAAACCGCCATCTTTTAAGGCCCGTTTCTGTTATTTCCCCGGTTACAGGATTTGTAGCAGACAACAAAAAATCTTGCTTAACATAATCCTCCATTGCTTGCATTGCCTGTTTGTTATCACCCATTGAATTCATAAACTCTTTTGCCGGCTCTGCTCCAGCCCTGCCTGGCCTGAAAATCTTTCCTGCTACATTGGCGTTTGATACTTTATCACCCTGGTGGCCTTTCTTTAGGATCTCACCGACTGATCCGGTTTTATATTTTTGGATAACTTCTTTTTTATAAAATTGTTGCGCTGTTTTTAGTTTTCCGGCGGTTGCCTCGATCTCAGGTGTTTTAATATCCTCCGCTTCTGATAGAATTTTTTCAATTTCAGTCTTTCTTTTTTTTGCGAATCTAACCTCCGGCCTTTCAACCTTTGGTTTTATAGGCGCGTCTTTCCCAAATTCAATCTTGTATGACTTTTCAAGTCTCTTTGTGTATGACTTCATCCCCTCTTGAACCTGTCGCATTATTCCAATGCCACCAGCATTATTTAAATCATCATACGTTTTATCAATATCTATAGTTTTTTCAGTATATTGTGGGGTGTCTCGTAGTTTTTTGTTTATGCCAAACAGTTCTTCTCTGAGATTCCCGGTAGATATTGTTTGCCCTTTGTGCCTGGCCTGGCCTCCGGTCGTCTCTCCTGTTTCTTTTAAAACATCGTCTATCTCGCCAATTAATTTTGATATTCTTCCGGCCATTGTTTCGTTTGGTTCTGATATGTTATTGGCTTTTCTTAGCGCTTTTGTAGCCTCTCGCCTAAGACCTTGTAGCCCCTTTGGGGTTGTTTTGCCTCCTGCGTTTTGCAAAATTTCCTTTGCCCTTCCGAAAAAAGCAGGAACATTTTCTGCAACATCCTCAAACTGATCAAGCGGTTGTGAAAGTTCGTCTATTTTATCTACAAGTCTCCTTGCATCAATATCGAATTCCGGTACGTCTTCAAAAAGCTTTGATGCTTCTTTCTTTGCCGCTGACTTTCCACCCCTGGCTGCCGCCCTTATGGTTTCGCCTGATTGGATCGCTCCTGGTCCTTCTCCGAGCGTTGCGGCCTCTCTTTCAAGATTGCTTGCCGCAGTTTCAACACCTACCTCAAGCGCTTCGTCTTGCCTTGCTAATGGATCAAGAACATCACCGATACCACCCGCGCCCTTTTGTTTGTTAATAAAATCTTTAACCGCTTTAGAGTTTTGCGCCGCCTGTTCTAACTGCTCTCCTGCAACGCTTCCGGTTTCCCTGGCCGCTGCCCTCTCAAATTTTATCACATTCGGGTCGTTGGTTAATTGACCGCGGCTGAATTTTAAACCTGGCATGGCTTCTTCAAGTGCCCTGGCTTCATCAACATTCTTTGCCAATAACGGCCCGCTGGTGGTTTCTGCAATCAGCATTTTACCCGCTTTATCTGTGACTGCATCCCTGGTAAAAGGGAAGGCTGAAGATAATTTTTTACCTGCGCCTTTAAGCAGGGGGGAAACTGCCGGGAGTATTGATTGTCCACCGGCCTCATATGCTGCACCCACAACAATGTCCTTGCCAGACTCACCAAGCTCCATAAGCAATGGTTTTCTGTCTCTCACGCCTATCAATTCTTCAAACAAATCTGCTGACTCTGCACCGATTGCATAGCCAATACCACCACCGGCCACAGTGCCAGGTGGTCCAAGTCCTGAACCAGCCACGGCACCAACCAGCCCACCAACCCCTTCGAGCACTGGCCTTGCGATGTCTCTTGCTGTTTCTTTCCATTTAGGAGGTGCTTGTCTTAGTTGTGGCTCGTTATTCCTGTCTCTCTTTGGTGATGTTATCAAGCCTCTGTTTATAGCTTCATCATACAGGGCTTTTTTATCTTTAGGAATTGGCAAGCCTCTTGCTTCAGCCTCTTGTATAATTTCTAATTGGCTGGTCATTTTTCAAGCTCCATTAAGAGTTCTTCGTCTGACATTTTTTTTAAATCTGTCCCACCCTGACCTGGTGGGAAAGTTTTTGCCTGTGGGATATCGTATTTATAATCCTCTCCGATTTCTGCCGCCGCCCTATTCAATGCCCTTAATTGGGTATTATACCAAGCGTCAAAAGCCCTTGGTGAAAGTGTCGCGTCCGCTGCTTCCTCCTCAACCTCAATGGATTTATCCGTCAATCCGTTCTGCTTCAAAGCGTTTCCAAGCACGAACAAAGCGTCAGCCCTTTGTGTCATGTATTCAGTAAAAATTGGATCGTTCAACTGTCTGTTTTTAAACTTCTGTAAAGCGCCCAAGAACCTAACGTCTGAATATTTAAGCTGTTTTTGTGTCTTCTTCATATCGTCTAATAACTCAAACGCTGCTTTTATATTCTGCTTTCTTGCCACAACTAAGCGACTTCCAGCGGTTCGACCGATTGTTTTATTTCTGACCGCTTCGAATTCGTACTCTCTCATTTTTTTAGGAGTAAACGGTTTTCCAATCTCTGCCGCTTTCTTTGCTGCTGCTTCAAACGCGGCCAGCATTGGCCCGGTAACTCTCGTCGTTGGAACATAGCCGTTCGCCATAAGCTCGGCCATATACGGATGATTATCCTTATTTGCG
>Ga0307928_10003265_pt1 | contig 12379 bp, 14 predicted proteins | sample AceLakmetagen232_FD_201815 | JGI IMG/M metagenome (GOLD analysis project Ga0307928, IMG submission 201815) | Saline water microbial communities from Ace Lake, Antarctica - #232 | ecosystem: Environmental > Aquatic > Non-marine Saline and Alkaline > Saline | place: Antarctica: Ace Lake... | reverse complement strand
AGGATATCCTACATCTCTAATTGTTGCGTGGTTTTTACATCCACAATTAGAGATAGTTCCTCTGTTCCATCCTACGAACATGCCTCTATACAAACCAGTTGAGTTATTAGCTCCTGTACTATAGCAATCACTAATAACTGCCGTACCACCTTTTATAAGTCCGCAGAATCCCCCACGGCTAATGCTACTTGATACCCCAGTATCTCCTGTACAATAACATCTCTTAATTGTTCCTAAATATAATCCCCCACTAAAACTTCCAACTTTTCCCCCTGCCACCACATTTGTTCCAACGTTTGCAGTAGAATAACAATTATCTATTACTGCTGAAGCATATTTTATATTCCCAGTAAATCCACCTAATAAATTTTTATTAATACTTGCTCCGTCAACACTCCCTTCCGAAAAGCAGTTACTTATTGAAGCAGCACCAAAAACATATCCTATAAATCCTCCAGTAGTATCACCTCCTATTACTGTTGAGTTTGTACTTGAATTTGTTATTGTTCCGACTGATAATGCTCCAATGGCCCCACCAACATAAAGATTTGTTGAATAAACTGTTCCAGTAGAAATACAATTATCCATACCGCCTGAATGGTATCCAGATATTCCACCAACATAAAGTGAAGCAGATTTAACATTTCCTGTATTGGTACAATTTGTAATTTCTTTTATGCTTTTTATACGCCCCCCAATACCACCAGTATATGAGCTTAAAGAAGAACCACTATACCCAATGTTTCCTGTATTAGTACAATTATTTATTGTTGTATTTGCTCCATAGCAATAAGCTAATATTCCTCCATGGTGATCACATGCATAACCTGAAATAATTTCCCCTGTATTGATACAAGAATCAATCAACATTGTTCCAGAAGTGGCAATATATCCCGCTATTCCACCAACGGTAAATCCTGATATAGTAGCATTGTTAATACAATTTTGTATTGTTCCACCTATCATACACCCACAAATTCCACCATGCCTTCCGAAATTAGTGCCTACTAATTGCCCACTTGTAGTACAATTATCAATTGTTCCACTACTTAATACCCCACAGACAATACCTACATAATAATGGATAGTTGAAATATCAGCACTTGTAATGTTAATATCTTGAACTATTCCACCACTTATACTCCTAAATAATCCACCACGATTTGCCGTAGTAACAATAATCAAATCAGCAATCGTATAATTCCCACCATCAAATGTTCCTGAATAAGAAGTTATTTGATATGCAGTAAAAGCACCTGTCAGAGTAATGTCTGCCGTTACAGTATAATCCTCAGTAGCATCAAGATAACATGCTTGTAAATCAGCTTCGGAAGTTACGTTAGTTGCCATTAATTAACCTCTATTTGGTTATCATCTTCTATTGAATCTTCTACGTCCACCATATCTACCATTGCTTCAAACATATCTTTTCTATCTTTAACAAATATAGCAGGTTTATCTATAATGGTTTGTTTCATTTCTGTTAATAGAATTCTCATATCTTTACCTAATTTCTGTGATAAATGCCAATCAAGTACATCTTTGAACTGTGTACAGTATTCATATGGTTTAGAATTTATTAAAGATAATGCTGATTCTTTATTTTTAATTGTTTCTATTTTATCCGATATTGTTGCTGTTAATTCAGGCATAATTATCCAAAGTTAAGTGACGATACTCCATAATAATCGCTTGAATCGTAATATAACGAAACAATTGACACAGCATTAGCAGTTGCGGTAATTGTTGGTTCAGTACTATCCGGCCATAAAACATTCACCGGCCAAGTTACAGCATGTCCACCCGTTGTATCCTGTACTAATCTAAGTAAAAAGTTACCCACACCATCAGGAGCAGTAAATGTGTAACTACATGCATTAGATAATGTTGACATTTGTTTATTTCCATTACCCCAATCGATTGTATCTGCTGCTCCACTATTTCCATTATCATATTCAGCATCAAAATAAGCGTGTTCTTTTATTTCTATATCGCCAGTGCTTATAGTTCCATTAGCAAAAAGATCACCATCTTCCAAAGAATTTACATAATTATACTTTGCCCCATTATCGCTCTTTACTCCATCTTCAGCTATTACATCATCAAATTGACTAGTAAATGTTACACTTGCATCATTTAATATTACAAAGTTGGCTGTGCCTGCTGAACTCTCTGCGTGGATATGATTAAAAGAACTACGTATTGATAGAGAAGAATCATCACTGTCAAAATATCCTCCTGCTGCTATATTTGTATTATTAATAACATGGACATCATTATATTTTAGCTCTGCATCTCCGCTGCCATTAACAACTGATATAGCATAAGTTGCATCTGACTCGTTATCCTCTACCGATATATCACACTTATCAACTATAACCTCTCCAGACGATACATCTCTAATAGCACTGATTGTAGAACTCGTACTGCTACCTGTAACTGTAAATGTAACATCATCTATTAGCCAACTACTACCAGCTTCAACATTTACAGCCTTTTTACCCCTTCCTCCCCTTGTAGATGTGTTCGTATAAACAATACTTCCTTCCACTATTTTATTAGTACCTGAACCTGCATAACACGACGATCCACTTGCCTCATTATTAGCTCCAGTTATCACAGCTTCCGCATGACAGAATTTAAAATTACAACTACCTGTACCAGTTATTGTTATGTCAATTGTATTAATTACTGGTGTCATAACCATTTTAATATTTTCTAAAACACCGCCAGTTGTTGCTCCATAATTACATATTTGTGCTGTATTTGTTACGAGTACTGATTTAGGAGAACACCCCATTCCTTTAACACACTGATTATTAGCCGTTAAGTTTATTGTATCATCTGTATAAGTGCCGGGATATACTAAAAATAGTTCGCCGCCTGCCGCATTAACGTCTAAAGCGGATTGTATTTTAGTATAATCTCCTCCTGCTGGTGATATAGTAATTGTTTTCGTGTAATTCGACCCAAGAGCTAATTCATCAATTGTATCAAGTGCTTTTTGTACAGTATTATCAGCAACACTTAAATTGTTATCAAAATTAGTAGTATCAGCAGCTACATTAGCTCCATCTACCAATATATCAAAGGCATTATTTTTTGCCTCTATTTTCGCTATTAAACTAATATTTTCTGACATAATTAACTCACTGTTACTGTTGTAGAACCTAAATTATCATTAGTTGACCTATAAACATAATAATCTTCCGTAAAACCTGCACTATTAGTTACGCTTACTGTTTCTGGATCTTGGAAACCACCTGTAAATCCTCCTACAGTAAATGTAACTGTGCCTAATCGTTTCGGATAACTATAACATATATACTCATTTGTAGATGGAGCAACCGTTATTGTCCTCCCTTTTGTATTTGAGATGACTTTACTAGCTAATCCTTCTATATCTGCCTCTGTATACCCGCTTAGAGTCGTTGTAATACCATAATAAATATAATTAAGGAAAGATACGGATACTGAGCTGGTATCTGAGTCCGTGCCGTCTGTAGCGTTACACGTCCATGTATATGATCCTATTGCAGCAGGATAATTCTTTGCTTCTGTAGAACTAGTTGTTTCATCAAATCCAGCACCAGTTAAAGTTAAATTCGTCCAACCTGTATGAGTTATATATCCACCCGTTGCAGGACCATTATCATAGGAAGCAATAAACGTAATAGCACCTATTGCTTTCCATACACCAGTTCCAATTAATTGCGTAGTAGATTGATTATCAGCAAATGTGGCAATAGAAAAGGTAAATGTGGTTCCCTCTGGTACAGCAACCCATTCACTTCCATTATATTTTAATACATCATTTTGGTTTTTTGAAGATGTTTCCTCGATAAAACCATCCACTAAATCTGTTTGGTCTGTAATTGTACCTGTAATTGATCCCCAACTTGCAGCATTACTAGCCGAACTCCATGGTAAAGTACCTACGTTTGTAATTATATCCCAGTTCACAACACTAGTCAATACTAAATCAGTGGTAGATCCAGATATAGGTGATTTCAGTACATTGAGTGAACCATCTTTGAATACAAACCTTTTATCGTTATCTTCGTCTGCTAATTGTACTTGACAGAAATATTCACCATCTTTTGGTAGGTCACTTGCTTCGAATTGAAAGTCCACATAATTTTCAGTAGAAGATACATTTCCTGCTATTGTAACCATTGATGTGCTATTTTCATGATCCTCACCATAAGCGAAAGAAGCTGAATAAGCATTAGAACTATCTATCCATTGCTTACCATTTTCGTATAAATAACATCGCACAGTAGGAGTAGTTCCAACTTGCGTAGCTAGTTTGAACTTTTGCTCTGTTTCGTTAATATCTAGTTGCTTAATTTTTTTAGGTTCATTTCCCATAATTTATCTCTCTAATTTACAACCGCAGTACCATCGTCTGGATTTGATGGAGTTCCTTCAGTGTAAGTTCCTGTTGGTACACAAGCTTCTTGTCCATTCCACATATATACATAACTGGTGCCTGTTAGTTCTACTGTAATCCACCACCAATTAGTTTCTCCTAACCAGTTATGAGGATATGATAGTTCCACTGTTTTACCGGCTATTGTCCCTATCCATATACAATCTGAAACCCACGTAACTGTACCTGATGTTCCATTTAAGAATGTTCGTGCTGGATTTGTAAAGTCGTCAAAAGCAATATTGTATGTTTCTTTTAGTTCTGGAACACAATCATTACAACAACATTCGGAACTGGAGCTTTCTCCTTCTGATTCTTCTGATTCTTCTGATTCTTCCTCACAGCAACATTCAGCCATTAATTCATCTTCCTCCTCGATATACATTAATTGGTTTGTATCTGATCTATATTGTAATTGATATGGTGCACCCATTATCGCTCCTTTTATGGACATAATTCAGCAGTCAGAATAACTTCTTCTGAAGCTTCATCATCGTTTACAGGCATTAGATAATATTGTTTAACATCTGCTTTGATTTGATGATTAGTTGTATCCCACGTTATGCCTGTGTAAACCTTTTCCTCTTCTAATCGTGGTATTTCAACGTCAAACATAGAATAGGTGTGAATTAATGATACTGTTTCATTAACTAATTCAAATTCATGAAATAATCTATAATAGGTATCATCATCAGAAACAAGAATTGTAGATGATAATTCGATAGTTGCTATTTCACTATCATATATAAATTTTAGAAAAATATAATTAGTTCCTGCTATAATTGTAATATCTTTTCCATCTACTTTTATTTCTGTAACGTTGTTTTTTTGACCCCATAGTACACTACCTTCTGTTATATGTACTTTGGTTAAATCTGTTGTATCTCCAGACGTTACACCTATACTATAACCAAAGGAAATCTTTGATGCACTATCACCAATACGAACATCACCATAATTAGCGATTTTAACCAATTTACCATAAGCACCAGTTAAATCTGTTGAACTAGCTGCTCCTGTATTTTCAAATATGTATAGCAAAACGTAGATTTCTGAATTTGTTGACGCTTCCCACCCCGTTTCTAGCGTTCCTGTAGACACAACTATTGTATCTTGATCTTCATCTTCTACACTTGTTAAATGCTTTAGCCAAATATAGTCATAAGGTTCGGTTTCGCTTAAATCATTACTAGCTAACGTCAAATCAGTTGGATTTTCCACAGAATATTTTGTTGCACTAGCTCCTTCACCAATATATAAATCACCGGGATAAATCCTAACCTTTTGTCTATTGTTTTCTGCTGGCGTCCCTTCAACTAAACCTATTTTATAGCCAAATGCTGAATAATACCATGGAAACAGTTCACCAGAAACTTCTATTCCGCCACCCGCTCCTCTACTTATATTGACTCCTTCTCTTCCACTAAATAAATTAAGGTTTCTGCCTACTGAATTAATATCCTTGCGAGATCGGACACCACTCTTCATATAGCTCATCTTGGCATTTACTTCAGAACCACTAACTTGTGCATCTTGTCCCATAACTATTCCTATTAATTTAAATCCAAACTTTTCCATTCCCCATAAGTCACGTATTCTCTTCGTTCGAGAATTATTTGACTACCAGCTATTCCCCATGGTGTAAATTCTTGAGCGACTAATATAAATGACGGTAAAGTTCCAGATCCAATTGTGACTGTTGGAGAACCATTACAAGAACCACTTATACTTGCTGCTTTACCTAATCCACCATTTAACCCAGTAATTGCAGTACAGTCATAATGTTTTACCTCAGCAATTACTCTACCTATCGTCCTATATTCTGCCTTTACAGCTAAATAAGAATTAGTGATATCTTTTGTTTCGGTATTACATTCAATTGACGTAAACGATGACTTTAAGCAGTGTTTCGCTGATGTAACTGTCATTTTAGAGTCGTCCACTTCCGCGTCCCAATTAAATGGTTGAGTTTCTGTTGTAGCAAAGGAATTTACAGTGGATCTCATAAACTTAGAACCATTTAATTCAAGTGGAACTATTGTATCTGTTGATGTAACCCACTTAGCTAATGGCAAGGAAACTCTTACAGCCATTTTAGCGGAACCATTAAATGATATATTTCCAGCATTTACGTTTACTGATCCACTGCCAAATGTATCATCTAAATTTACATTTGATACTGTATCCAAGTCCACATAATCCTGACATTGATAAGTAACTGAATATTGCCAATTATGCATAATATCCTCGTCATCTTCCATAGCATCTTCTGGACGTTTTGGTATGATATTAACACGCATAGATAGCATTTGTAATTGTCTATCTGTTTCTGTTACGAGATCATAATCTAAATAACCCATAATTGCTCCTTATTTAGCCGACAAATCCTTTACGCTTTTGTTAAGTTCATCAAGCTTTTCTGAAATTAACAATTCTAACTTAGTTAAACCTTCACTTCCCATTCCTCTCACATTTAATGGACCTTCTGGTAAACCGTTCGCATTAATAACCATTTTCGAATCGGTTAAATTTCGCCACTCTCCCGCTTTTTCTGCTATGCTAAACACCTTTTGAGTTGATTTAATATACTCGCCAAATTTTCCTCCAGTAAATTGATTTACAGTATCAGCAATAATCGGTTTTGCTAACATTCCCAAAAGATTCTTATCTATTCTGTATTGGTTTTTCAAATTTAATTCTTCTTTTACTCTGTCCTTATAAGATGGGTCATATCGTTGTGAACTAAATTCGTTTTCTTTTGTTTCTGGTCCCCTTCTTTTATACTTAAACGCTTCCTTTGATTCTTCGTCATCTCCATAAATAGGATTATTCTCAAATTGATTTTTTAACCTTTTTCTATTTAGCTCTCTAAAATGATCTGCTTCTTTTTTAGCATAATCTGATTCATATCGTATTTGGTCTGACCTTTTTCCGGTTTTTTTCTGTATGTCTAGTTCAGATTTACCTTCAGCTGCGACGTCAGCAGCTCCTTTTACCCAATTAATTGGATTTTTCATTCCACCACCGGTAAAGAGTTTGCCTATTCCAGCTAGAGCGCCACTAGCCATACTTTCACCAACCGCTTTACCAAATTCATCTGCCACTTTAATTAGCTTTTTCTTTATGTCATCAATAAATTTGTCAAGCTTTTCTGTTTTCCCAGACACATAATCATCAAAAATATTTTTAACATTTGCTTTTAAATTATCTAATTTCTTTCTTATAGTTGCTGCCCAATCTTCAACAGCTTTTGTACTTTCTAGTTTACCCAGAAAACCCTCTAGTTTTATTGCTAAACTCTCAAAAGAACCAGCTAAACCAAGTCCTTTAACTAATTGATCACCAATAACATCTGTGAAATTCTTAGCAACTGAAACTAATTTTTGCCACATAAAAGAAGCGGTTTTCATTCTTGCTTGACGTGCTTTAAATGCGTTTCCTGACTGTTCGGTTGCTAAAGCTAATGCCACCTCAGCTTTTTGAACCTTAGTTGCCTCTTTACCATATTTTTTAAATGTTGCTTTTTGAAGATCTGTAGCTTTTATAACTACACCAAGCATCTTCATTGCCTCAAATTCACCAGTAGATAAACCTTTAAGAGCTATTGTTATGTCACCAATAGAACGTTCAGGATTAATTGCTTTAAGTGCTGTAGCCATATCTACAAAAGCTACTGTTAATTTTGCTGAATCAGCTATAGAACCACCGAAACCAGTAAATAAATCCTGAAAGTCAGCAAAGGACTTTCGGATTTCTTTTACAGACATCCCAAAATCATTAGCCATTTTTGTTGAAATTCTACGAACATTTCTTGCTAAATTACCAAAAACAATGTCTATTTTAGTTTCGATATCATTAAATTCAAGTCCACTTTTAATAGCTTTAAGTCCAAAAGCTACAAGTGCTGCCGTTGCTGCTGCCATAGCCACAACAACACTTTTAGCCATTTTTCTAAAGAAACCTCCAGCTTTACTAGCAAAACCCTTTATCCCACTAAGCGTTCTACTAAATCCACCACGAGTTTTGTTTAATACACTTACTATTAATGATAATTGTTTATTTGCCATTATTCATCCTTATATGCTCTAAATGCCTATTAAATTGTTTCTGTGCTAAAAAGGACGGATCTTTGCCATCTATTTTATCCTCTCCACTCTGTTGCTGAATTACACTATTAATTATGGCATCTGTTTCGTCCCAAGATATTTCCCATAACCAATAATCACGTGTATGTCCACAATTAGCAATTAACCATGCAATTGCTGGAGTATTTCCCTCATCCTTCTGTACAATATCAGTTTTATCTATGTATTGATGCTTATAATTGATTAGAGGGACGAGGTTGATATAGGTAGGGTTATCTATCAGATCGTCTATGAGAGAGGTCACAAGGCTATTTATGTCGTCCGTGGAGCTATCTGAGTCTACATCCAGTACTCCAATTAACTCCGATTCGGTCGCAGTTACGGTTTTTCCCCACTTAAGTATCGCCTTTCGACAACTCTTTGCATCTTTGAAAACGAATTTCTCAGAATTGCGAGAATTAGCTAATGCCCAAAATATACTTAAAGATGTGAGTAATTCATCATATTCGAACCACTCCTTAGCATTTGTTTTTAACCAAGTTCTCGCTCCAATTGTAAGAGGAAATACTTCGACGTTACCACAATACTTGCCAGAATGCTCCAATAGTTTTTGATCAGAGATTTTATCGGTTTTTATCGCATAGTTTTCAAGGATAATTGCATCTTCTGGTGTTATATTAATATCTTCACTACGTAATCTGAGAAGTGCTTGTTTTGTTAGATGATGCATTCAACTCCTTTAATTCTTCTGCTCTTTTTGCTCTAGCTTCCATCACAGCTTTCTGCTCAGCTATTCGCTTTTTAAGGTTTCTTCTTCTTTTACCGCAACCTCCGCATCCTCTTTTTTTTTGACAATTCCTCCACCCTTTATACGAGCAATTTCAGCTAATATCTCTTGTTCACTCTGTTTATCTATCATTGGCATATGAGATAAAGCATTTAAAACTTGACGCACCATTTTATAAGATTGTTTATCCATTAAATATCTCCTATTTTATGATCTCAACACTAATTTCTCTGCCGAAACGGACGATAAATCAAAGGCATCGTTACTGTCGTCTAGAGTGGTATTTGTCACAGTCCAATCAGCAATCGTAGCCGTAGACGAAATATGTCCAATATAATTTACACTTATAGTTTCAATTCCTTCTATCGTTTGTCCAACCCAATGATCACCCTCTGCACACTCAGCATCCACATGATTTCCACCAAGCGTATAAGTAGAACTTTGGACGCAAGTAGGAGATGATGCTAATCCACCTAAGTCATATGCACCAACTGCTCCAGTCATAAGAGCTATCATAGCTGCCGAAACTGCATATTGGTTATTTGCTGTATGAGCTTCTTCTTCATGTTGATGTCCAGTCACAGTAATCGTAGGAGATTCACCTGTTGAACTAGAAACTTCAAGTCCAGTAATTATATATGCATTACTAACCTCTCCAACTGCTGGTAAAGCTGCTCCTAATCCAGTCAACGCATTAAAGGTATATGTACACGTTTGATTATCTATTGCGTTAAAAGTTGCACTAAATACTTCGAAATCACCATTTGCCTTCTTCATTTTAGCGTGTGCCCAATCAATACTTCCACTTGAACTTTGAGCTATGAACGAACCTCCGAGCGAAAATACATCCGACGCTTCGATTGTAACTAATTCTGCCATTTTATCTCTCCTTTTTAATTCTCACTATCCGAATATACAACTCTAAATTGCATAGCCAAAACCCAATACCTATCTTTATCTTCCTCTTTAACACTAAAACATTCAGGATGTGATGTAATTTCAAATAGCTGTACGTTCGGTTCCAACCCTCTATTCGGCGTAGAACCAACTTCAGCATCAGGATCGTCTATCCAATATGCTGGCATTCCATTTAACACATTTCCTGCAATGAACTGAGCTTCTGTTCTTGTTTTATATAATCCAACTAATCCACCATTGATCTTGAAATTCTTATTCGGTGTAGGACATTGATAATTTTGTACCTCATCCTCAGAACTTCCACTCAACATAAACGTCCACACATTCATCTTCTTAGAGCTTTGAGGATCATCTCCTATAAATGCATTCTTTCCATTAGTAGATTGAGTTATATAACATAAATATTTGAAACAAGCTTCTTCAGCCATTTGCCATGCACTTAATACCGTTTCGTCTACATTTGCTTGAGTATAATCACCCATAATTAAACACCTCTAAATATTTGTTGTAATTCTTCATCAATTAATTTAGGATTACCAGTTATAGCCCTTTCGATAAACTTATTTCCTACCTTATTTCCTTTTGACTTAGATTTCTTACCTAATTTATATTTGTTTTCGTGTACATAATAAGCATATTTAGCAGCACTACCACCCACATAAATTACAATATCGTCGCCTTTCAATTTATATTTAATCGACTTTTCTAAATCACCGTCATCTTTTGGAGCGTTTTCCTTTGATTTCTCCACAATTAACTTACCAATATCATGTTTAGCTTTAGTTATTCGCCTTTCTGTTTGCCTTATTAAACTTTGTAGATATCGTGTTATTTCATTTATTCCACGTACATCTATTTTTATATCAATCAAAGTTATTATCCTCTACTCATTTTAATTCTATTCAAACCTAAATATCTACTTGCTTGTGGACAAATTAGAACACCTTGTCTAGTTGGAGCAGATTTATTTTCTTTATCTTCATCTCCTTCATCAATTACATTTGAAACACCATCTTCTTCTTGTCGTGGTGTATTGAGTAAGATGTATAGAGATTGCTCACAAACAGCGTAGAATACATTATAAACATCGTCATCGTCTGGATCGGCTAACGTTATGCCTAAACTAACCTGTAACTCACGTTGAGCTTGAGTATATGCAGCTTCTCTAGTATCTTTATCAAATTTACGCCAACTATATGATTGCACATGGTGGTCAGGGTAAAAATAAATATCAACGTCATCTAAAGTTTTTGTCCACATTTAATTTATTTACTCCTTTTCTTTAGTGAAGGTTCTACTTTTAATTGACTTACAACTTCTGTCCATCCAGCTTTTTTAAACTGTTCTATGTCAATTTTAGGTATTCTTACTTCAACACCTTTCTTTTTGACTATAGCTGTATGTGTTCGTTTATTCATAATTTAAAGAAAAATGGCAGGCAAGATTTTTTTTGAACTTACCTGCCATTTTCGTATATACATTTAGTGATTAAACTTTGTAACTGTTAGCTTAACTTCCACCAACAACACAACCACCATTGGTATCAATAACTGCACAACCAGCGTAGGTATCGAACACAATTTGGTCACTAAGAGTTGAAGTAGACGAACTCATACTAACTCGAATACCGAATCCCTTATAGAACGCAGACGAACTAGAAGCACTTGCAAGAGCTACAGGAGCAACAATAGCTGCCGCAACTGACTTTCTTACAAAGATCAAGTTTTCCTTAGCAGATGTAGCCGAAGTCAAACCAGTCGTCAACCAAGTAATTGCATCGCCATCCGCTTCCTCTGCAACAAGTGCTGGAGAAATAGGAAGTTCAATAGCTCCACCAGAAGCTGTTGCATCTGCCGTAACCGTATAGATCTGAGTTGATCCTGCAATTGTGAAACGTCCACCCTTTGTAACCGTACCACTAGAAGTTCCGCCAGCATCATCTACCGTAATAGTAGAAACACCAAGAGCTTCAGTAGCCGCCATATGCGTAACTTCAGCAGTATTACTTTGTGACATATCACCGCAATTCTGGTCAACATACCAATCGATCCCATAAAGGCGACCAAGAGCTGCTTCCTTAATTGCCTGAACATCACCCTGATAATCCGCAGAAGTGAACTGATCCAAACTCAACATACTAGCTTCAGCAGTCGTTCC
>Ga0307928_10003264_pt1 | contig 12381 bp, 12 predicted proteins | sample AceLakmetagen232_FD_201815 | JGI IMG/M metagenome (GOLD analysis project Ga0307928, IMG submission 201815) | Saline water microbial communities from Ace Lake, Antarctica - #232 | ecosystem: Environmental > Aquatic > Non-marine Saline and Alkaline > Saline | place: Antarctica: Ace Lake... | reverse complement strand
TGTGCTGTGACTGGAACATGTGAAATTACTCCAGATGAACGTGAGAATTATGTCCAATTAGCGTTTATAGCTTATCATCCAGAAACTCCGAATTCAGGGTATTGCGTAGCTTACTTAAATGTAAGTACAGCAAATGCTATTGCAGATGCTAGATGGGGAGATATGAATCTAGTTTGGTGTAATCAGCATATTCCACGCCAATCCAATATTACTTTAGTTGTTTTGGCAGGAATTACTCCAGGTTCAGCGGGTGGGACTCCTGGATTTGTTAGCACTTATCCTGGATTGACCATCAATGGATTAGCAGGCCAACTTGAGTATGAGATTTTTGCTTAAAAATTTAGAGAAATCATAGCGCTCGTTCTTTTGAAAGACAAAAAATAAGTCTAAATATAAGAAACGAGCGCTATTTTCTACTTACCAAAAAGAAAATAAATGTCTATAATCTTTCCAACCGGTATTACTAACACTTTTTGCGGTTTATCTGAAACTAAAGCCCGTATGGGTTTTGCTGGGATTACTACTCATGATGTAGTTTTACAAGAAATCCTTGAAGAGCTTACTGCAGATTTCCAAGAATATATGGATTATTGGGTTTTTATTAATAATTGGTCAGAAGTTTTTGATATTGAAACGACACAAGAACGTTGTATCCAACTTAAAGAATGGCCTGTCTGGTCAGTTGCTGGATTGACTGATGGCAGTCTTGCTATTACTTCAGATTTATATAAACTTTATCCGGCAGTTGGACAAATTTGTTTGGAAGAATCTTACTTTACCCAAGGATTACAGACTGTAGAGGTAAGATATTCAGCAGGTTATACTCCTATTTCTGATATTCCTAAATCTTTGCGAGGTGCCTGCCAACAGGAAGCTAATTCGAGATTCCGTTCTCGAGAAGATGCGGATTTAAATTATGAAAAAATTGGAGATTATGCTTACAGAAGAGATACTCACGAAAATAAAACTTCTTATAAAACATATGGTTTTTCTGCAGCTACCAGACGGACATTAGATCATTTTCGAGACCAGGCGGTCTAATCGATGAGCTTCGAATCTTTAATTAATTTAAGAGATTGTAGAGTTACTAGAAATACTTCTGTGATTCTTGAATCTATCCAAATCACGGCTGCTCCAGTTGTAGATAGACAACCACCCCGAGAAGCTTGTCTTTCAATCAAAATTTCTGGTTGTACCACTGGAAGTGGAGTGGTAATAGTAAATGGTATTGTAGAAGGAGCAGCTGATTCAGAAACTTTCAGTTTTTCGGAAAATGATGTTATAAAAGGAATAAAAGAATTTACTTCTATTACTTCGATCACCACGGCTGGGTTTCTTGGAGAGGCTACTTTAGGAAATATTGAGATAAAAGTCGTGACGCCCACAAATCAGCCAATATTAACTGAGATTGAAATATTTGCGGAGATGCCAGCGTGGTTAGACTTTCATAGAGGAGGAATTAACGTAATTCTTCCTGGAGCAATTGTACAGACAATTTCTAAATTATTTTGTTTACATGATGAAAGCAATCCTTTACAAGAAAAAGATTTAGTGTATTATAATAATATAAGATACAGAATTGAATTTATAGAGTTCGTGTATAGTCGTTCAGAAACACCACACCATTTGGAACTTAACTTAGAAAGATTAAAAGCAGATTAAATGCTTCTTAAATAAAGAAAATTCCGAAAAGGAATTTATACATGAAGCGATTGAAAATCGTAATAGTTATTGGCACACGTCCAGAAGCTATAAAGTTAGCCCTTGTAATAAAAGAATTAAAGAATTATCCAAAACAATTTGAAACGATAGTTGTTAATACGGGTCAACATAAGGAACTGCTAGAACAAGTTTTCAATCTTTTTGATATTCATCCTACCATTAATTTCCAAATTATGACTAGAAATCAAACACTTGCTAATTTGACTTCAAAGCTAATTCCAAAACTTACAGATTATTTTATTAAAGAAAATCCTGATATGATTATTATACAGGGAGATACAACCAGTGCTTTATGTGCTGCAATAAGTGCTTATTATAGCAAGAAACGCCTTTTTCATATTGAAGCAGGATTAAGAACAGGATATAAATTCAATCCATATCCTGAAGAAATGAATAGATGTTTGATTTCTACTTTATCAGGATTTCACGCAGCACCTACCCAAATTGCTAAACAAAACCTTCTTCAAGAAAATATTTCAGCAAAGCAAATCTTTGTTACTGGGAATCCTGTGATAGATGCTGTAAAATATATGATGGACCAGGGGAAAGTGAGGATAACTAAAGAATTTCAAGAGGATACCAAAGATCGTGTTTTTTTTCTTGTAACTATCCATCGTAGAGAAAATTTTGGGGAACCTATGCAAAATATTCGGTTAGCTTTAGAAAAAATAGCTGAGACTTCTGAAAAATTTCAGATTATTTTTCTATTGCATCCCAATCCTAATGTACAAAAGGCTTTTAAAAATTTTGGCAAAGGATTCTCTAATATTCATGTTATTCCGCCGTTATCTTATTCAAAATTTTTATGTCATATGAAGATGAGTTTTCTTATCCTAACTGATTCTGGAGGTGTTTTAGAAGAGGCTAGTTATTTTGGCAAACCAGTTTTGATTCTTCGAGAGGTTACTGAACGACCTGAAAGTATAAATGCTCATATTGCTCGAATCGTTGGAACCAGAACCCAAGATATTTACCAAATTGCTCTGCATTATTATGTTTGTCAGAATGATTACCGAAAAATGGCAGTTGAACATCGATTTTTATATGGAGATGGGAAGGCTGCTCAAAAAATTGTGAAATTATTACCAGAATTATGTCAATGAAAGGAGGATTCTATGAAAATAATAGCTAAAGGTTGGGGAACTAAGTCAGATATCGAAAAGCCAGAATTTCAGAAATTGATTAAGAAATTGAAAATTGTTCCTTGGAGTAGAATTTTTGAATGGCCATTTGTGATCCTCAATTCTGATATTAAGAAAGGGTTACGGGTGCTTTCGGCCGGCTGTGTGGGGGATCCAATGGCAAAATATTGCATCAAAAAAGGTTGCGAAACTCATGGCATCGATATTGATAATCATAATTTGCCAGGTTTAGATTTCAAGAAAGCTGATATTCGGAATACCCCCTATAAAGCAAATTATTTCGATCGTATCTTTTGTATCTCTGTTATTGAACATATCTGGGATAGCCCCTTGAATAGTATTGAAGAATTATTACGAATTTTGAAACCAGGCGGACGTTTAGCTCTTACAACCGATATTAATCGTGGAGGAGGTCCCTTTCTTTTCCATCAATCTAATTTCGACGGTCTGATAGGAGATATGTTAGGATTTAAAACTGGAAAAATTCCAGAAGATGTTCTTAAATCCGAAGATAGTGAAGTTGGAATTGTCTGTGGACATGGATTGAGTGTATATGGATTTGTGGTGGAGAAAGAATGAAATGAAACTTATCGCAATGATGCTAGTTAGGAATGAAGAAAATCGGTATCTTCGAGAGGTTTTACATGATTTATTGCAATTTGTAGATGAGATAGTAATTTTAGATGATGGTTCAACTGATAAAACTTTTACAATTTGTGATAGTTTTGAGAAAGTTTTTACTCAAACTCTGGGAGTTTCTCTCTGGAAAATTAATGAAAAGTTAGCTAGAGAAACTTTATATAAAATGACTATTGAACGACATCCTGACTGGATACTCGGAATTGATGCTGATGAGATATTTGAAAATCGATTTAAGCAAGAAGTTCGAGAGATGATGGAACAATCATTCAACTGGTATTCCTTTAATTGGCATCATTTTTGGATTCCTGATTCTTATTCTCGGGTTTCTAAATCTTCCATGAAACCATTAAGACGTTTATTCAGATATTGTCCTAAAAAGTATTTTCATTTTCCACTTGGGCCTCATCATTGTGGGAGTATCCCTGAGTGGGTGCGTTGGGATAAAAATGGGAAAGAAACAGATATTCGAGTAAAACATTTTGGTTTTATCAGAAAAGAAGATCGATTAGCTAGAATCAAGGTTAATAAAGATACTAGTAATGAGGATTATGCCAAAGAATTAGAACATCTTGAAGAACTTTATGAAAATGGAAAACTTACATTGAGGAAATGGGAGGAATAATGCTAACTATTTTTACCACTTGTAAAACTTTTGAAGGAACGATAGGCATTCATCAACGAAATGCTCTTAAAAGTTGGAGAAAAATCTTTCCTGATGCAGATATTATAATTTTCGGTGATGAGAATGGCACTGAATCTATAGCCAAAAAAATTGGGGCTCAGAGAGTAACCGGGTTAAAACGTGGAGCTTATGGAACTCCTTACATTAACGAAATATTTTACAGGGCTCAACAAATGACATCTTTTGCCAGAATGTGTTATATCAATTCAGATATAGTACTTACTTCTTCTTTTAAAAAAATGATTGGAATAACTTCTAATTGTCTAGGGAAAAATAAATGGAATAATTTTCTTACTATTGGACAACGATGGGATGTTCATTTTGATAAAGAAATAAATTTTGAAGATATTAATTGGGAAGAGAGTATCATGTCTTTTGCCAAAAAACACGGGAAAATCCATTGGAGTTCGGGAATAGACTATTTTTTCTTTTTAAAAGGATTATTTGATGAAATCCCACCATTTCTAATTGCCCGGATGGGTTGGGATAATTGGCTTCCTTGGTATGCTTTGCGTAGAAAGGAAGTTCCTTTAATAGATGGGACTAAAATTGCCTTTATTATCCATTTGGAGCATTCTCGAAAACGTCCCGAAGAAGAACTTCAGTGGAATACTAGCCTGCACCAGAATAGATTGTGTTATTGTTTTAATGCTAATTGGTTGGTAGAAGAAGATGGATGTAGGGAATTAAACAAAGAAGAGATAAAGGATCGATTTAGATGAAACCAAAAGTAGGAATTGTCGGTTTAGGAAAATTAGGACTCCCGATTGCATGTGCTATGGCAAAACGAGGATTTAATGTCACGGGCATAGAAAAGAGTCGTGATAGACGAATACAAATTCAAAATTGTGATTCTTCCATAGTAGAACCGGAAGTTTTAAAATTATTGCACCAATTTCATGACTACCCGGGATCATTTACTCTGGGAACTTGCTTGCCTTGCGCTATTCATTTTGCTGAAACTCTTTTCATTATGCTTCCTACCCCTAGTGAAACTTCAGGTGCTTTCTCTGGAAAACTTCTTTTTCAAATTAGTGACCATATAGGCAAGATACTTGGAGCTCTTAAAGAAGAAAAATATCTTTTGATAGTTATTCTTAGTACAGTTATGCCAGGAACAATGAATAAAATTAAACGAATTATCGAAACAACTAGCAAGAAAAAATGTGGAAAAGATTTTGATTTATGCTATAGTCCAGAATTGGTGGCAATCGGAAGTATTATCGAAACTTATTTGAATCCTGATTTTGTAATTATTGGAGAATCAAGTCCCGAAGCAGGGAAAAGATTAGAGGAACTTTATAAACAACTTTTTTTAAATAATCCTTCTATTGTACATATGAATTATACAAATGCAGAAATTTGCAAAATTTCCTTGAATGCTTATATCACTACAAAAATATCATTTGCTAATACCTTAGCTGAAATTTGTGAACGGGTACCGGGGGCAAATGTTGATACAATCACTTCTACTATTGGACAAGATTCAAGAATTGGGACAAGATTTTTTAAAGGAGCTTTAGGATATGGGGGTTTTTGTTTCTATAGAGATCCTCGAGCTTTTCTCGCCATAGCTTCGGATGTTAATATCCATGCTCCAATTTCCAAAGCAACTGATATTGTTAATGATAGACAACCAGAACGAATTGTAACCTGGGTTAAAAATATTCTTCCTAAAAATGGTAGAGTGGGTATTTTGGGCATTGCTTTTAAACCAGATACTAATACTACTGAAGAGTCTCAAGGATTAAAAATTGCTCAAAAAATCGCAGACGATGGAATAATGGTTCGAATATTCGATCCATTAAAACCTGAAAATCTTAATGAAATTTTAGAAAAAAATCAAAATATTAAATGGGAATTTACTATTGACAACTTTCTTAAACATTCTAATGTTGTAGTAATTGTCAATCCATGCAAAGAATTTCAAGATTTGGAGCCAGAAGATTTTAAAGAAAATTCCAAAGTAATTGACTGCTGGCGAATTTTAGATAAAACAAAATTTCAAAATCAAAGACGAGTCAAATATTTTGCAGTAGGAGTTTGTTATGATCAGTGATAAGCAAAAAATTGTTGGAGTTGTAGGTGGTATGGGTCCTTTCGCTACTGTATCCTTTTTTCAAAAACTTGTAGATTTGACTCCGGCAAAAAAAGATTGGGAACATCTTCGTATTCTAATCGATTGCAATGTTAAAATTCCATCCAGAACTCGATCTATATTGTATGGAGAAATGAGTCCAGCACCTCGAATTATAGAAAGTATAAAAGGACTTGCCTCGATTGGAGCTGATTTTATCGCTATGCCTTGCAATTCAGCTTGTTATTTTTTAGATGATATATTACCCAAAATTAAAATCCCTTTGCTTAACCTAGTCGATATAACATCTCAGGAGATAAAAAAGTTAGGACTAGAAAGACCTCTGATTCTCGGAGGTTACATTACGACTCAAAAAAAATTATACTCAAAATATTTACCCGGAGCAGTTTATCCGCAAAAAAAATGGGCTAAAAACATTTTCGATGTTATAGAAGAGATTAAATTAGATCCTAACGACATAGGTGATGGAAAATATGCAAGAGTTTTTGATTTAATTTCTTATTATAAAAATCAAATAGATTCAATTGTCTTAGCCTGCACTGAATTGTCAATTGTTTTCCACTATTCTCCTGTTCCAGGAATTCCAATGATTGATTCTACATATCAATATGCTAAAGCTACTGTTGTCTACGCAAGAGGAGAAAATGGAAATTAAAAATGCAATAATATTTATTGAAAGGCATCCAATCTTTGAGCAAAAAAATAATAAATAAAACCACTAATGCCATAATCCTTGCAGCTGGACTTGGAAGTAGGTTAAATCCTCTTACAGATGAGATGCCAAAATGTTTGACTGAAGTTAATGGAATCCCTATTCTTGAACATATTCTTAATATTCTTAATATTAATGAAATTGAAAAAGTAACTATTGTAATAGGATATTTAGGTGATATTATTAAAAAGAAATTTGGTTCAAAGTTTAATAATATACAAATCTATTATATCTGGAATGAAAAATATAATGAAACAAATTCGATGTATTCTTTGTTGTTAGCCAAGGATACATTAATCAAGGGAGCATTAATTCTGGAAGGAGATACTTTTTGCGAAGAAAAAATTATTTCTAGTACTTTAAATTGTGACAACAATAAATCGCTTTGGGTTGGTGATAATTTTACATCAGAACACGAAGGTAGCATGTCCACTACAGATAAAAATGGACAAATACAAAAAGTAGAAATTGTTAGAGGCAAACTAGCAGAATATAAGAAAAATTTTTATAAATCAACAGGGATATTGAAAATTACTCCTGAATATGGTAAGGAATTGATTGAATGGTTGGAAATAGAAAAAAATACAAATATATATTTTGACTTAGTAATTGCAAACCATTTAGATACTCCGATATACGTTTATGATGTTACTGGCTTGAAGTGGGCAGACTTAGATAATCTTTTTGAATTAAAAAAAGTAGAAAAACTCTTTGTTCCAAGAAAATATGTTATTGTTATTATTGACGGAGCAGGTGATAATTTGCTTCCAGAACTAGACAATAAGACTCCTTTGGAAATAGCTAAAACACCGTATTTAGATTCTTTAGCTAAGAATGGAAAAACAGGTCTTATGCGGACTGTATATCCTTCTCTTGCTGTAGGGGGTATTGTAGCTAATTTAGGAATACTTGGATATAATCCAACTCGATATTATCCCAATGGCAGAGCATCCTTTGAAGCTTTAGCACAAGGAATTTTTTTACAAGAAAATGATATTGCATTTAGATGCAATTTGGTCTCAATAAAAGATGGAATTTTAACGGATTTCACTAGCAATAACATTAATGAGGTTACGGGAAGGAAGGTTATCGAATATCTTTCTGGCATTTTACCTGCATATATATTGCTCTACCCCGGGCAAGGTTATCGTAATATTTTAGTTTGCAGACATTTGATGAGTATAAATGCAAATGAAATTCAAACGCAGGAACCACATTCAAATATCGGTAAATCGATTGAAGATTTGTTACCATATGGTAAAACAACTTTATCTGAAAAGTTAGCAGAACAATTGCGGGCACTTTCATTACGTTCCATCGAATTATTGAAAAAATATAATATTAGCAAAAAAACTTGTGCAAATATGTTATTCTTTTGGAGTCCTTCTTCTGTGCCAAACATACCTTCGTTTCGCAGTAAGTATAATATTGATGGAGCAATTGTTGCAGGGTCAGATTTCATTAGGGGTATTGGTATTGCATCACATTTAACTAGCGAAAAAATTTTAGGAACTACGGGAGATAGTGATACTAATCTAAAGAATAAAACAGAAATAGCAACAAATTTGTTACGTTTTAATGATTTAGTGTATATACACATCAACGCTCCAGACGAAGAGTCTCATCGAAAGTCAATCGATGGCAAAGTAAAAATATTAGAGAAAATAGATAAAGAAGTTATCAATCCACTTTTCAAGTCTTTAAATAATAGTTATGGTGACGAATTTAGAATAGCTGTGTTGCCAGATCATTATACTTTAGTTGAAAATGGTAAACATTCTAATAACTTGGTACCATATTTAATTTATGGTAAAGGAATTAAAAAAAATGATGTTCAAGTTTTTAGTGAACCTGCTGTAGAAGCCAAAGCAAGGACGATTATTAAAAGTTATGAATTTATGGATTTTTTATTAAAATGAAAAATAAAATAGATTATAAAAAAAGTAAAGATTTCTGGAATCAAAGGGCTAATGGTTATGGGAATATGAGTAATGAAAGCATTACTTTGTTTAATGAAACAAATGAAGTAAAAGAACGAGATAATTTAGAAAAAGAAGAATTGCTTAAAGTTTTATTGCCTGAAAACGCTATTGCATTAGATTTGGGATGTGGCATTGGAAGACTAAGCGTTGAATTAGCAAAACGATGTCAAAAAGTCTTTGCTGTTGATTTTTCAGAATCTCTTTTAGAAATTGCTAGAAAAGAAAATAAACGAAATAATATCTATTATATTAATTCTTCTTGTATAGATTTTAAATCTACGATAAAGTTCGATTTTATTCTTATTTCAGCGGTACTGATGTATATCGATGATAAAGATTTACCTATTGTTATTGATAACCTTAAACACGTAACTCAAAAAGGAAGTCTCATTTTTTTGAAAGAATCAGTAAGTCTTTTAGGGAAAAACTTTGAGATAATTAATAAATACTCAGAAAATCTAAAGTCAGAATATAGTGCCATTTATAGAAAGCCTATTGCTTATAGTTATGCCTTTGAAGAAGCAGGATTTGAGCAAATTAATCTTAAAAAACTTTATCAACATCACCAAGAAACTGCAACGATGATTTTCTTGTTTAGGAGAAAATAGAATGATAAAAAACAAAGTAGCCTTGATTACGGGTATCACAGGCCAAGATGGGTCATATTTGGCCGAGTTTTTGTTATATAAGGGTTATGAGGTGCATGGGATGATAAGACGGTCGTCTGCCTTTAATACGCAGCGTATCGACCATATTTATCAAGACCCTCACGTTAAAAATAGAACATTATTTTTACATTATGGGAACCTAGTTGATGGAGGTCGAATTTCTGGACTAGTAAAAGAAATTCAACCGGATGAGATTTATCATCTGGCAGCTATGAGTCAAGTTAGGGTTAGTTTTGACATGCCAGAATATACAGGGAATGTGACAGGCTTAGGAGTAACCCGGATGTTAGAAGCTATTCGACACAATTGTCCTACAGCTAAACTTTATAACGCTGCAAGCTCTGAAATGTGGGGCAATTCTCCTGTACCTCAAAATGAAAATACTCCATTTACTCCCCGAAGTCCTTATGCAGTAGCAAAAACGTATGCCTATTGGATGGTTGCTAATTATAGACGAGGTTATAATCTATTTGCTTGCAATGGGATACTCCACAATCATGAAAGTCCTCGTCGAGGTGCAACTTTTGTCACCCGAAAAATTACTCGAGGAATTGCTGAAATTGTTGCTACTAGAGAAAAGGCTCTTTATCTAGGGAATCTTACGTCTAAACGAGATTGGGGATTTACTCCCGAGTACGTAGAATGTATGTGGAAAATGTTACAATTAGATAAACCAGAAGATTTTGTTCTAGGAACAGGTTCTAACCATCCCGTTATGAGATTCACAGCAAAAGCTTTTGCATACGTAGGGTTAGATTGGAAAAAATATGTTTTTCAAGATAAGAAATATTTTCGTCCTACGGAGGTAAACAATCTTTTGGTAGATGCTTCTAAAGCGAAAAAAATATTGGATTGGAAACCAAGTATTAGATTTCAGGATTTATATAAAATAATGGTAGACGCAGATATGCGAGAAGCTGGTTTAGTACCGATAGGAGAAGGAGATGCAATTATAAAAGAAAAATTTCCTAATAAATGGTGGAAAGGAGACTAATATGAAAGATATAGAAGGTAGCGATCAATTAGGACATGTTTGGTTTATGCTTAAGTTAAAACATTTAGGAGGAACTATTTTAGATTTCGGAAGTGGAGGTGAAGCAGGATACAGTCGAATTCTAGCCAGACATGGTTTCAATGTGATTTGTATTGATATTACACCACCAAAAATGCCAGAACAATTGACTAATCTAAAGTATATCCAAGGTGATATAACAGATTTATTTTCTGAGGAAGAATTTTCCAATAGTGAGTTTACGGGCTTTACTGGAATATGGCCGGAAACACCTGTTATGCCTGATTTTATTACAAATCTTTCCAGTATAGAGCATGCTGGTCTTGTTGGTCGTTATGGGAGTAAGGATGATTCTGACCAAGATTTAAAAATTATGAAATTAATGAGACATCTTATTAGAACAGATGGTTTCCAACTTCTTCATATTCCTATAGGGATAGATGATACAATTGGATATTACCATCGAATCTATGGGGAAAAAAGATTGCCAAAATTATTGGAAGGATGGGAAGTTGAAGATGAAGCTTTTTGGAGAAAGAATGATGATAATATTTATATACAAACAGACAAAGAAACTTGTTTAAAAGAAAAAGCAACTTATTCCATTCCCCATTATTATGCAGTAGGATGCTTTAAACTAAGGATAGCGAATGGTTAGTATCTTCACTATGCCTAAAGCCTTTACAGGAGATATTAAAATTCTTCAGGAGAATGCTCTTAGAAGTTGGCGTGAAGAATGCCCAAATTGTGAAATTCTTTTGGCTGGGGATGATTTTGGAATTCAAGAAGCAGCATCTGAATTTGATTGTAATATTTTACCAGAAATTGCAAAAAATGAATTTGGTTCCTATTATTTAGACGATCTTTTCCGGAAAGCTAAAAATACAGCACGTTTTGATAAACTTATTTTTCTCAATACTGACTGTATTTTAGTCGGAAATTTAGAGACTATGATCCAAATAGTATCTCAAAAATTCGAGAATTTTTTGATAATAGGGGCTAGGTATGATTCTAATATTTCAGTGCCATTGCCTGAAGTCGATTGGCGCCAATTTGTCTTAAAAAATAAAGGGTTTTTACATCCTATATATCGAAGAAGAAAAGTCCAAAGTAGTTCAATCGGTGGTCTTGATTTTTTCTGTTTTACACAACAGACTTTTAAACATATTCCTCCTTTTGTTATCGGAGTTTCTTATTGGGATGGATGGATTCCTCATGATGTTAAAACCAACCAAATTCCGATGATTGATATTTCGGAATATATCGCAGTTGTTCATCAAAAACATCCGGAAAGAACAGAAAAACCTAATTATAAAAAAGAACTTTTATGGAATAAAAATCTGTGTTCCGGACAAAAATCCAGTCGAGATGCTGATTTCATTATTAACAAAGAAGGGCAACTTGTTCGTGATAAAAGACTTACTATTTTTTCATTTTCTGAAAAGTTTGAACCGGCGACTGTTGACAATTGGCAATCAGTAGCACCAAATTCTGAGCTTATTTTAGTTGGAGGGAATCTCATGGGAGTCGACGAAAACCTTCCAAGAGTTTTTTCTTTCCATGGGGAATGTTTTCAAGGATTATTTGGTTCAATGAATTTAGTTGGGTTTTTTAAACAAATACGTTCTTCCTCACGATTTAATACTATTTGTTGTTTAAAATCAAATTGTTTTCTTTTCGGAAATTTGGAACAAATGATTTTAAAAATAAAACAAAAATTT
>Ga0307928_10003261_pt1 | contig 12383 bp, 13 predicted proteins | sample AceLakmetagen232_FD_201815 | JGI IMG/M metagenome (GOLD analysis project Ga0307928, IMG submission 201815) | Saline water microbial communities from Ace Lake, Antarctica - #232 | ecosystem: Environmental > Aquatic > Non-marine Saline and Alkaline > Saline | place: Antarctica: Ace Lake... | reverse complement strand
AGCGATATTTTCATTTCAAAAAGAGATTCAATAAACAGAATGCACGATATGCTCGAACTTAATCCTAACGTTGGTATTGTGTATGGCGAAAGTTCAGCATTTACCCCAACCTCAAGAGGATTTGGTGTTTATGTAAGAACTGAATACAATTTCGCATTTTGTATGATACGGAAAGAGACGTTAGAAGAATTGGGAATATTTGACCCAAACCTTAACGTGTTTTATTCTGACAATGATTTTCAAACAAGAATGAGTAAAAGTAATAAATGGGAAAATATGGGGTGTAAAGAAGCGTCGGCAATACATTTACAGGGTGAAACTACATATTTTGTTGAAGGAGTAGAGAAGCGAAAGCGAAGTCTTGAACACGATAAAACATATTATGAAAAAAAATGGCAATGTAAAATGCCAAAAGTGAGTTAAAAAAATGAATAAAGAAGAATATCAAGAATTGTTTGCCGAAAAAGAACTTACTCCAGTTCAGGTATATCGTGAGTTCTGGTTATTTATATGTTTTCTTTCAAACTTCTGTCCTAAAATGGATACTATGATAGAGGTGGGGATTTTCAGGGGTGGAACTTTTAAGTTCTGGCATAAATTCTTATCTGATAATGGCATTCTAATAGGAGTAGATTTAAACGATAGAGGTTGTGTTCCTGCTGTTCAAGAGAGATTTAAAGATGACAAGCGTGTAAAGTTTGTTATTGGGGATAGTATATCTCCAGAAGTTCTTGCTCAAACAGAAAAAGAATTGCAAGGTAGAAAAGCCGACTTTATTTTCATTGACGGTAATCACGAAAGAACTCACGTTAAAGCAGATTATGATAAATATAGGGGGTTTATTAAGAAGGGTGGTATAATAGCCTTTCACGATTTAGTTAATGAAAACATTGTTCCGCTATGGAACGAAGCAATTAAAGATGACGAATTTCAATCATACATAGAATTTAGGGGGAAAGAACCAGGGATTGGCGTTTTAATAAAAAAGGAGTAAAAATGGGAACGATGAAAAATAGTGAATATATGGAAGAATTAACAAAAGAAGGTAAAAAATTCTACCCAGACAGAATTAAAACAGTTGCAAGCAATTTATGCGTTTATACTTTAAAGAAATATTTTTTGAAAGGAATATATTTAACCGAACCATCTCCAAGATTAATGTTATTGAATGAAAAAACGTTAATTGTTAAACGTAGGGCTTATACCAATATGACAGAAGTGCCTCTTTGGTTGTGTTCAAACGGTTTATGTTATGGGATTATTTCGTTAACCGACAGTAAGTTGGTTAACAAAGAAGTTTTTACGGATATGTATAAGGAACATTTAATTACCGATAAGGAAAGAACTAAACGATTCGGCAATTCTTGTAACGAGTTTTATGTATTCAACTTTAAAACGTTAGTAGAGTTTGACTTTCCTTTACCGATAGAACACAAATCTGGTTTTCATAATTTTGTAAAACATATTTCATTCAAGGAAAAGCCAGACCCGTATATGTATAGTCCTACCGAAGACGGTAATTATGATTATACTATTCGTGAATATGAAGAAAACGGTAAGTTGGACCATGACTTAACATATAAAATCAATGGAAAGATTTTTAGTTGGGAATTATTAGACTTTAAAAAAGAAAATAAGGTGGATTTAGAAACTATGAAATTCGGAGAGAGAGTTGTTGTTAAGGCAATCAAGAATGATTTGTCGGATGATTTTACGGTTCCAGTATATAAAGTTATCGACAAAGGGAAGTGTGAAATCGGAGCAAACAAGTTAAATTATCACGAATTATTTTTATCTTCAGATAAATTTAATGGTCGTCTAACCTTACAGCAACATCCGTCTTCTGGTAATTGGCTAGCAATTCAACCAAAAGACCAAACGCCTTATGTTTTATCTAGCGATGCTATTAAAAAAGCGTGGCTACCTTTGTATGGTGTTTCGGCTTTACCAGAAAAAACAAGAAACAACATACCTGATAATTTGATATACTGGAAAGAAAGAAATGCCAAGAAAGCGTTAAAGTTAAGAAAGAATTTAGTTAATAAGGAGGGTTTTAATATTAACGCTAAACAGTTAAACACGAAATCCTCCGATACTGTTTTTATAAAAAGTATCGAAACGAAACAGGTTGCTTATTTCTGTGTTGCACAACCTGAAATTCTAGATTCTCAGGGAGAAAAATGGATTGCAGAAGAATTGGAAACTGCTGCACATCTTTACATGGCTGGCGAAAAGAGATTGATTGACGTTGAACATAATTATAATCCGAAAGGAAAGTTCCAAGTAGTAGAAGGGTGGGTGTTGAAAGATGACTGGAAGTTACCGAATGGAACAAATCTTAAAAAGGGTTCCTTTTGTGTTGGTATCCATTTTTCAGATATGAAAGATTTTAATAAAGTTAAAAACGGAACATATCTTGGGATTAGTCCATCTGGTATAAAGAGATAATTAAGCAAACCAATTTTTAGGTTATAATTTAAAAAAGGTAACGCTTGACAATATTAGTCTTTATGTTATAATCTGCTGTCACAATGGACAAGACACTGAAAAAACCGTTAATATTATTTTTATCATTAGTTGGGCGACCTGCTAATAACATTCCAACACTTTTTTGGAAGGGAGGAAATGATATGCCAGAAATTAAAAACTTTGAGTTTATTGAGGACCAAGATGGTTTCGTTTCTTTACTAGGAAAAATGAAAGAAGCGGAAGATTTTGACACCGTATTAGATTTAGTTAAGAAAGCACAAGAAATGATTGAATCTAAAAAAGAGTTTAAAGAAGATAAAGAAGATAAGGGCGAGGAAAAAGAGAAGATAAGTGAATTTGCGGAAAAAGACCTACAAGCAAAACTTGCTGGTATTTTAAAATTAAAAACACCTGGGCTTATGAAAGAAAAGTTGGGCAAACTTTTAAGCGACCATCCGCAATTCCAGAAAGAAGGGTTGTCTTCAGAACTTAATAAGATTTTAAAGAATACCGATTCCGATAAGACAAAGGAAGCAATTGGAAAACTAGCGGATAGTTATCCGCAGTTTGCAAAAGTAGCAAAAGATGGTGTTGCTGGTAAACTTAAAAAACTTTTAAAGATAGAAGATGTTGAAGAACTAAGAAAAGGAATACAGGCTCTAATTCCTGCCGATAATAGTTTCAAGAAATCTGGTGGAGAGAGTGCGAATCTTTTTGACCAAGAAATAATGGCTGTCGGTAAAGCCAACGGTAAAGACATTACCAAAAAAGATTTGCTTGAACTTGCTGAAAATTCAGTAAAACTTAAAGAAGTTATTAAGCCACCTTTGAAATTAGGGCATAATGACGAACAAGACCTGTCTAAAGGATTGCCTTCGTTAGGAACGGTAAGTAATCTTAGGGTAGAGAACGATAAACTAGTAGCAGATTTTACTGATGTTCCTGCTGCTATCGCTGAGATTATAAGGAAAAAAGCGTATTACAGGGTATCTCCAGAAGTTTATTTTAACTTTGAAGATAATCAAGGCAAGAAATGGGGTAAGGTTCTTCGGGCTGTTGCGTTGTTAGGAGAAGAAGTTCCCGCTATAAAAACATTAAAAGATGTAGAAGCCTTATATCATAAGAGTTCATTCTCTGATGACTTTGGGGAATGGGGACTATTAGTTGAACAAGAAAACAAAAAAGGAGGAAATATGGCAACAGAAAGAATTGATAAGATAGAAAAAGATACTGCTACATTGGTTAAAGAAAATATTAGCCTTAAAGTAGATAAGTTCATAGAAGGTCATTCCGAAAAAGTTTTACCTACCTTTGAACCTATCGTAAGAGGATTGCTTACCGAAACCTTTAAAGAGGAACAGGAGGTAATCAAGTTTAAGGAAAAGGATGTAGAGAAATCTTTCAACATTGCAGGTGCAGTAATGGAGTTAATTGAAAGATTGCCCAATTTGGTAGAGTTTTCTGAAAAGGGTAAATCGTCTGGAAATGAAGAAGAAGATAAAGAACTTAAAGATTTTAATAAAGTAAAGGAATATGCAGAGAAAAATAAAATGTCTTTCGAGCAGGCTCATACTGCTTTACTTGAAAAGAAAGAAATAAAATAAAAAGGAGGAAAAATGGCAATTAAAGGAAATTATAAAGGAATAGTAATTTCAAGGATAAACAACATTGGAAGTGATGCTACTCCGAAAAGAGTTGTTGTATTAGATGCTTCTGACCCCGACGGGTTTACTACTCCTTCTGGTGCTGGGGTTTTCCCCCTTGGAGGTTTGGTAAGAGATTTAAGATTTGAGAGCGGATTTACTCCAGACGGTCATTCTGGGAATATTCAGATTAGCGGAGTAATGGACCTAGAATGTAAAGGGACTATAACAGCATGGCATTTTGTAAAAATAGGAGATACAGCAGGATTACTTAGCGATGCAGGAGCAGTAGATTCGTTGAGCGATGGAGCAACCCAGACAAATGTTGTTGGTATTGCACTTGAATCTGGAACTGCTGGTTCGTATATTTCTGTTTGGCTCAATCCGTCTGTTATATTTTTAGCATAACAAAATAAATAAAAAGGAGGAATAATGGCAACTTATATAAATGAAAAGATTCTTACGCAGATGGTGGTAGATTATGAACCGCCTGAAGCAAACTATATCGCTGATTCACTCTTGACTTCTGTTAAGGTTAACGAGTTTTCTGGGAAGTATGCTATTTTTCAGAAGTATGCATCTAAGCCAAGCGATGATATTGTAGGGTATAAATCATCTAGTCCTGAGTTGGATACTGCAAGAATACCGACAAAAGGAACTTACGCAACTGAAGAGCATGCACACAAAGAGTTGGTTATTGATAAAGACGCAGATACCTATACTGATTATTTTGATATGGCAAAAGAATCTGCCTATGCTATAAAGAAACAACTTCTTTTAAACAAAGAGGTCATCGTTGCTGCGTTAGTTGCAGCAGGTTCTTACTCAGATACTCCGAGTGTTAAATGGGATGCAACATCTGGAACAATCATCATAGAAAAAGATATTAGGAATGGAATTACTGCGTTTAAAGACCAATGCGGAATTGCACCTAATACCGTAGTTATTCCTGATAATGTATGGGAGGCTTTGAGTATGGATAGCACATTGAGAGACCTTTGGAAACTTGTCCCTGGAAGAAAAGACCAGAACATTAAACTGACTTCGTTGATACCTATGCTCTTTCCTGAATTAACAAATGTTTTGGTTCCAGATTCAAAGTATGATACTACGTTGAAGAATCTTACAGAAAGTTTAACTAGGATTTGGACAGACACAGTGTCTTTAATTTATACTGTTCCTAAAGGAACTAAAAAAACCTTTACTTGGGCTTCTAAGTTTATTAAAACACCGATTCAAAGTAAAATCTGGGAAAACCCAGATAAAGATGTTCCAGGTAACTGGGTTAAGATTCTTTACGAAGAGGATAGAAAACAGACTTGTGCAACAGCAATCTATAACTTGACCGACGTCTTAACTTAAAACCAGGAGGGTTTGTGTATATTACCTTAGATGAAGTAAAAGCACAATACCCCTCTTTGGCGGAATCTATTACGAGGGGGACTGTTCTTGCCTCAAGGGCAGAACAATGGATAGAGGATTCAGAAAGTTTAATTAATGGGTATGTCTCTCAGAGATATACAATCCCTTTTACCATAAATCCCCCTCTGATAATATCTTTAGCATACGGGTTCTTTGATTACTACTATCAAAAAGATATTCATACTCCGTCAAGTTCTGGCGATGAGGTCAAATGGTTGTATCCTAGATACGACAGACTTATTGCTGTTTTAGAGTTAATACAATCTGGGGAACTACTTCTTTTAGATACAGCAAACGTTGTTATATCCGCTTCAGCAGATAGGTTGAATAAGATAGAGTCTAACCATCGTGAGGTTGACCAGATTTTTTCAATGAAAGAATCGTGGAATCAGTCGGTAGATTCAGATTACGCAGAGGAGCCTTCTTAATGGCAAAAGAAATTTTGTTTACTACAATAACCTACAGTGACAAAAAGGGACAGTTTTTACAGGGTTCTGTCAATGCTAAGTTACTTAAGACTGTTAAAAATATGTTTATGCATAATGTTGGTGATGAAGTTGAATACGAATCTGCGAAGGCTATTGCACCTAAAATGGCTATACCTCCGTTTATTCTTGGAAGGTTAAAGCAAATATCGGAAGATAAGGAATTGAAAAAGAGAAGCGAAGAACTTTTAAATATAAGTCTTAAAAGTGCAGTTGCTGAAAAATTCCGTAGCGGTGGATTTGGTAAATGGAAAAAACTTTCTAAAAACACTACAAGGAGAAAAACTAAGAATAAATACAATCCTTTACTTAATACACGGGCAATGAAAAATAATGTTAAAAAGTATTGGAATATCCGCAACTTCGGGTTCGCAACACCTGTTTACGATACAAAAAATTTGCAAGATTTCGACTTGAATTCATTGATACCGCTTTCTTTTGACATTTCTTTTGGAAGTAAAATTCCAAAATTAAAATATAAAAATAAAACAAAGTTGAAAAATTATGCAGAATTATTGGGGGTTCATACAAACGGTATAAGTGGTAGGTTGCCAAAAAGACAGGTTCTTATTAACTATCGTGAATTCCAGAGTCATGTTTGGAAGAAATTTATGGCAGGTTTCGAAGACTTGTTAAAATATAAAGTAAAAAAGAGGTTGCGTGGACCCGTAAAAACACTTACTCCGATAACAATGGCAAAAGCCGTGGAACAGTTAAAGAATTTTGTAAAATCTGGACTTCTTAAACCAGATATATTTAAAAAAATAGAATCTGCCGCTGGTAAACTTAAAGGCAGAGCAGGTTGGGATTGGGGATATATGCAAGACCAAATAAGAATTGGGTTATTCAAAGCATTAAAAGAAGACCCAAGTATATATGAATGGGTAGAAGACGAGGTTTTATCTTGCGTTAGAGATAAGTCTCAACTTAAAGGATGGGGTGAGTTAGACGATAAGGCAAAAATCCATATTGGGTTAAAGCAATCTAATTTAGAAGGAGAAGACTAAATGGGATGGTCTGATAAAGTAAATGCAATATTCGACAAGTTCTACGGAATAATAGACGACGCAGGTATTAAGAATACACGTGATATAACTATTAAGTTATATAAAAGGTCGTTACCTGCTGAATTTTCAACGACAACTTGTCCTGCTGTAGCGATTGTAAAGGATAATGTTATGGGTAAAAGAGTATCAAAGGACCAAGCAACATTAGAAACCCCTACGATTTCAAGAATTATAGTTGGTATTTCCGATTACTCACAAGTTGGTCTTGATGATGCAGATGCTTTAACAGATGACTTAATAGATAAAATTGTTACTGCGATAAACACTAATCCAAGTTTAGATGGGTTAGTTAAAGGAATAGATTTTCTATCTGTTGATTATGATTACGATAGAAGAGATGGAGTTTGGTTCTCCGAACCTACTCTAATATTTACAATGGAGGGAAGTAATTTTGAATAACAAAAAAGGAGGGAATAATGGCTGACAAGACTAAAATCTTGAGTAATGCCGCAACTTTGCTAATTGCTACTAAGGGAGAAGTTGTTGCTGATGTGGGATATACAAGAGGTGGAGTTAGTGTTGGGAAAACCTACGACAGTAGAAAAATAGAGGCTGACCAAACAAGGTTTGCTCTTTATACTCAAACTACTGGTGAAGGATATGACATTAACTTTAGACTGCTTGAAATAACTCCTGGCAACTTAGAAGACGGTTGGGGAGAGGGTGGAGTCGCAGGAGTAGATAGTTTGTCTCTTGGGGTATGGACTGATAATCCGCCTGAAAAAGAAATTCAGATGTATGCAACGAGAAAAGATGGTAAATATGTTAAATTTACCTTCTACGATTGCGTTCTGACTAGTGCTGGTGATTTTGGTTTTTCTAAAGACGATGAAGCGTTAATAGAAAGCACCTATACTGCACTGTATGACGATGAAAACTCTTGTTGTGGTTTAATGGAAGTTCTCGAAAGCGTTTAATCTTTTTGACTAAAAAGGGGGGTGATTACTGATGAAAAAAACATTTAAAGACCCTGCTGTAAGAAAAAGCGTTAAGGAATGGGTCACTGAATGGAAAGGCAAGGCTAGCGTATTTACTGTAAGGTTTGTAGATGATGGATTATTAACATCAGATATGAATTTAGCAGCGATAGTTTTGAATTGTGTAGACGGTGTGGATTGTTATCAGGCTATTCCAGATTCTGGTAGCGGTTCACACCGTTTTTTATTTTATATCAAAGGCGACCCTAAAGAAATAAAGATATTTGTAGATAAGTTCTTTTCGGGTAAAGCAAAAGATATAATGACCGAAAGGTTGACAAAGTTCGTAACAACTGTGGGAACTTTGAAAATGTTGCTAGATAAAGCAAGAGTAAATATAGTGAATAACAATGGCTAAAACAGGTTTAATTAAATTGAAAGGTGGGTCACAGGTTTCTTTCGGAGGTTATGACTTAGGGTATACAAGGGGAATTAGAATTCAATTTGAAAAGAATTTCCACCTAATGAATAACCAGAAATATGACGCATATGTTGGTGCTATTAAAATTTGGGAGGGAGCAACCATAAAGGTTGGATTATTAGAATATACCGATAACGCTTATTTGCTATTTGACGGAAGTTTTAGTTTTGATACTTTAGATATTTACGGAACAACTTTTGCGGGGGTTGATAAAAACTTCCATTTCTATAAAGTGTTTAGGTATAGTCTTGAAGAATTTACTTTAGCGAAAGATGATGCAACCTTATTCCAAGTTACGTTCCAAGCAGTGCTGAACGACGATGGAAACCTGTCAACCTATAATGATTAAGGAGGATTAATGATGGATAAAAACGAAAAAATAGAACAAGATTTGTCTATGCTTAATTTGCCAGAAGAAAGAGATTTCGAAATTAAAGAAGGCGAAGTAAAGAAAGTAAAGGTATATCCTTTATCGGTTCAAGACTCAATTCTTTTCTTTAAGATATATAATAAACTAGAAAAATCGTTTGACGTTGACGTAGATGTTGCGACAGTTGAAGCGATAGAAAGTGGTGGAGATGAGTTCATAACTCTTATATCTAAATCGTTAAGAGCAAAAAAAGATGATATAAAGAATGCTCCTATTACCTTTTTAGTTTGGGCAATTGAGCAGATTTTGGAGGTATCTAGACTTGATTTTTTTATGGAGAGGATAAACGGAGTAAAGAAGATGGTGGAAACAATGACGAAGAGCACGGACTCCGAGAAATCGTCGGAAGAATCTCAAGAGAAAAAGGCTGGAGATTAAAATATATTATCGAAGAACTGACTATAAAACAATTGCATCATTTGATAAATGAAAGTTATGAGAATGAAGATAAGGAACGTAAATCGTTTGCTTATTTAATTTATATAGCAGGGGGAGCCTTAATGTCTAAAGAAGGACATAAAGAATTTCAAGAGTTTCTAGGCAAAGAAGAGGGAGATGACCTTTAATGGCTAAGAAAAATATAGATGTAACCCTAAATGTAAAAGGGAAATCTAGTGGTTTAAACGAGGTTGCTAAACAGGTAAAAGGTCTTATGGTTGGTATGACTAAAATGCCAAAACTCACATTGCCTAGTCTTGACAAACTTAAACTCCCCGACTTAAAAGGTTTATCAACCAAAGAAATTACTAAAGATGTAAATAAGGTTTTTACACATTTTAAGAAAGTAACTAATGAAGTAGTAAAGATGAAAAAAGAGATAAAAACTACGACAGGTATTGATATTATGAAAGACCCAGAGAAAACAAAGACAACTGTAAAACTTGTTGCAGATGGTATTGGGAAAATAACTCGAAAGTTAGGGGGAAATCTAACCGTTCAGTTAGATGTTGACGGAGTAAAGAAAAAGACAATTGCTTTGCAAGAGAAAGAAGCAAAAGCATTGGCGAAAAATGTAGAACTTGTTAAAAAGTTAACTTCGTTTAGTGGGAAAGCATCAAAAAAGGAAGTAGCAGATTCTAAAATGTCTCTTGCGGTAATAAATAAAAAGAATAAATTATTAGAAAAATCTATTGTTATTGCAAAAAAACAAAGAAAGTTTGAAGATGCGAAAGGAAAAGCCCAAGCCGCAGATACGAAAAGAATGTTGCTTACGGGTAAAAAACGTAAAGCAGTTGAGGATGACATTAATAGAGTATTAAAACATCAGCCACTTATGGCTCAGAAAATCCAAAAAGAGTTCGGTGATTTGTCAAAAATTGACCCGATGAGATTACTGCAAGCAAAGAAAAGGGTTCAAGAGTTAAAAACTGTAGCGGGAGCAGGGTATCGTACCAGATTGGAAATGGATAGAATAGGTAGTTCAATGAAACAAATGGGTATGGTTGGAATTATGGCGTTTGGTGCTATGATTCGTGAAGCGGTTAAATTCAATTTATCGCTTATTAAACTAACTCAAGGATATAACCTAACGAATAAACAAGCAGTGTCGCTTGCTGGTATCGCAGAATCTACGGGGGTAGAGATTGATAGCCTTACGAAAGGAATGGGTAATTATTTTCAAAAGATTATAACAGCAGGACAGGGAACTTCGTTGGTTGCTGAAAGAGTTCGTGAAGCATTAAAGTTTGCAGGGCTTGAAGCAGTAAAGTTGGGTGGTCGTGGTATGGGTGCTGTTGAAATGTTAAAAAAGATGAGAAAGGTTTTTCAGGGACTAGAGGAACCTCAAGACAGAGCATATCTTGGGCAAATGGTTTTTGGGGGAGAGTTCGAAAAGTTCTTACCGTTACTTCAAATGACTAATTCTGCGTTTGATGGTATAAATAGTATGTTCGGAACTTTCGCAGAGTTGTTATCTAAAGATGCAAGTTCGGCAATAATTGATGTTAATTCTCAAATAACTGCAATGAAATATTCTATTAGAATATTGGCAACGGTTATTGCTACAAAATTACAACCTACCTTTGAACGTATTGCTAAAGTCTTTTTAGGTTTTACGAAGATTTTTGCAAAAATGCCAGAAGGCATGAAAACATTTACCGCAAATGCGATGCTTTTAGTTCCAGTTGTTATACTTCTAAGCGGTGTTATATTAAAATCTGTAACAGATTGGACTAGATTAAAAACAGGATTTATGACAGCAGCAACTAAAGTTAAGGCTGTTGGGAAATCCTTTGAATATCTGGGTCTTAAAATGAATGCTATCGGCTGGATTGGATTAGTAGTATTATTAACTACTTTAGTTGTTAAAACAATTAATGTAATAAAATATAATAAAAGACTATCGCAATCTTATGATGACTTAAAGACCAAGATGGATAAAGTAATGAAAATCGAAGTAAAGCATGCTGAATTATTGCGAAGCAGTGGCAAGTTGTCCGACATGCAAGTTCTTAAATTAAATAAATATATCAAAAAAATATATGAACTTGATAAAGAGATGAAAGAACACGAAGAAACTGCCAAGTCTTTTTGGTCTAATAAGAAAAAAACAGCAGAGGCAATTAAATCCGTAAACACAGAATTAGAAAAAGCAGTCGCTAGTTTAGAATCGTATGAAGAAACAATAAATTCTGTGAACATTAGTATAAACGATTTAGTTGTAGACTTTACAAAAGATTTTGACGTTTTTGGTAGAACGGTAAAGAACACTCAATTGTTGGCAAGTGAAAAAATTGAGATTATAGAAAAAACTTTTGAATCGTTACGTGAATCAATTCGTGAAGCAGGTGGTAATGTAAAAGATATTGAAGATAAATTTGAAAAATCCATGAAGTCAATAGTCACTACTGCTGGTGAAGAACTTTCTGAACTAAGAGCAAAATTTAGTAAACCGTTACCATCTTTTGATACCTCTACCTTTGGTGCTAAGATGGAGAAAATAAAATCAGATACAAAAAAAGCAATGAGAAGCATGCGAGATAATTTTGAAGTTACCATTGATAGTTATGAAAAACAGTTAAAGAAAGAAGAAAAAGCATACGTAGAAAATGGAAAGAAAATGGAAAGTGCTGGCAGGAAAATTATTATATTAGATAAACTTATTGCCGAAAGCAAAAAGGATATAGTAAAAAAGACGTTGGCTTATCAAGAAGAAAAATGGAAGGTAGTAAAAGGTCAAGCAAAATTGGAATTAGAAATTTCAAAAAAACGACTAAAATATGAAAAGGAGTTTATTGCTGATGCAAAAGCATCAGAGAAGACAGCACGGAAAGATAAAGAGGCTTCAATAACAAAAACGCTTAGTTTAGAAAGAATGTTAGAACAAACTGAGGCGGATTTTAGAGAAGCAAAAAGACGTGGTCTTATAAGAAACGATGAACTTATGTTACGTGCAAAAGAAAAATTTGCAGAAAAAGAAAAGAAAATACTTTTGAAACTTGCGAAAGATACAGGCGTTATAGAACGAAAA
>Ga0307928_10003260_pt1 | contig 12384 bp, 16 predicted proteins | sample AceLakmetagen232_FD_201815 | JGI IMG/M metagenome (GOLD analysis project Ga0307928, IMG submission 201815) | Saline water microbial communities from Ace Lake, Antarctica - #232 | ecosystem: Environmental > Aquatic > Non-marine Saline and Alkaline > Saline | place: Antarctica: Ace Lake... | reverse complement strand
CACAATGCTTCAACAGTATCTGGAATATATGATAGTAATGCTGTTCGTTTGATAGGCAAGGAGTCTATTAGTATCGTTGACATGGGTGACATATCTACGATGGAGCCGTCTGGAGAACATACAGTAAGTTTCTGGATGAATCCTGCACATAATCATACATCCTATACATTCAACAAATTCGCTGACCAAGTAGGTAATGCATGGGGATTTCTCTTAATTAAGAATACGGGGGGATGTTTATGGAATCGCTTCCAATTACGGAATAATGTTGAGACAAGTATAAATGCTGATTCTCCAACTGCTTGTGCATATGTGGGCGAATGGACTCATGTTGCTGCTAGTTGGAACTCAACAGTTAATGGTGAGATGAAGATATATGTTAATGGTGTACTTGAGAATACTACAACCCAAACTCTTTCTAGTATTGGAACTAATAGTGTTCCAGTTGTCATTGGTGATAGATTTACTTTAGGAGGGAATCCTGAGAATAATATCCCTTTCAATGGTTCTATTGATGATGTTAGATTATATTCTGCAATACTTAGTGATGCGGATATAGCTGCAATTTATGATGGTGAAGCAATAGACCACAGTAACTACGAGAACACAGGTAGTATAGTCGGAGCCTACAATGTCTCAGGGAAGTATGGTTCAGGGATGGAGTTCAATGGTATTAATGCATATGTTGATACTGGACTTAGTGGTTTGTGTGAATCAGATTGCACAATAATGTCATGGCTCAACCTTAGTACAACCCAAGATAATCAAAGATTCATTTCAGACCTTATAACTGGGTCTACATCATATATCAGATTTAGTAGACAAATTGTAGCAGGAGTTGACCATTGGAGAATAGTCAATGGTAGTGGGGGAACTTTAGACCTTGCATATAATATACCTACTGTAGATTCATTTGTACATTCAGCTTATGTAAAGTCTTCAAGTGGAAGTGAATTATATCTCAATGGATTACTCATAAACAGTTCTTCATCTGTTATGAATAATGTATCTAGCGGAGCTTCAATCCATATAGGCTCTGATGCAAATGAAGCATTCTTTGCAAATGGAACTGTCGACAATGTAATCTTATCTACTAGAGCATATTCAGCTACAGAAATCCAGAACATCTACAATGCTGACCTTCGGTGGCATAACGACACACACTGGACACTCCAAGGCAATCTATCACTAAATGTGTCAGGGACAGTTAATGATGGTGATGAATTGAATTTAACATTCACTGCATGTAATACGGCTGGATTCTGTACGAGTGAAGAAAGAGATATAACAATAGGAGATGCAACATGCATACTCCCAACAACAGCTCACCCATGGCTAATCAAAAGAGGAGAGCTCTGCACATTCAATGGACTCAACGCATCGGTAACGACTCTAACCCTTGAAGGGGTTGGTGAAGTCACAATATCAAATAGTAACGTCACATTCACAAGCATAATTGATGAGAGGAACATTACGTGGGAGCCTCCATTCAGGTGGATATATGAGCCTTAAAGGTGAAGACATATGGAAAATACTATACGTATTGTTACTTATGAGTATTATCGCAATCAGCTCACAGGCAATGACGGTAGGCTCTGGAGTAAAATTTATGGGGCCGAGCACACAGTATATGGTGGGGGAAGAAACAACATTCACTGGAGGATTAACCCTGATTGGAAATCAACTCTCATTCGATAGTCACAGTTACGAGCTTACAGGAAGTGCAGGGACCTTGGAGGTTGTCCTCAACACTTGGGCAACTAATGCATTGAACATGACGGAAACCCCTTCAAGTGCTCAAACTGTATTCCATAACATATCTGGGATGAATGTCAGCACAAACATGAGTGTGGATCTTAATGATACAGAAATAGGTTCAACAGTCACAAATGCGGCAGGTTTGGTGGAGTACATTTCTCCAAGCATCTCTGGTTATTCAAATTTTTACTTTGATGCAAGTGGTGCTTCTTGTTCAGCAACAAGTGGAAGTGTCTCAATCGTTAAGGGAATCAGTGGTATGGAGTATGTGGCTGAGGTCACAACCAGCACAGAGAATATCACCTTAACCTGTAATGGTTTGAATGCTAGTACAGGTGGAGACTGCAACTTTGCACCGAGATGGGATGTCAGTGGAATACGGCCTTACCAGATGGTTAGCAATGTGACGTGGCTCCAGTTCCCATACAACTCAACAGACGCAATAGATAGTTGTGACATAACAATGTTCACAAGCAAGACGGGTAGCTTTGAGATACCACTACAATTTGACCCCATCCTTGCAGATGCCAATTTAAGCATTGTGAATCCTAATAAGACATCAGCGATAAGAACAAACTATATACAAACGTAAAATGCCAGTTAAAAATAAGACGGAGAACATAGCCACCAGTGCAGGTGTTCAAGCTCAGACAACGGCTACAGGATACCTCGGAGGCTTGCTTGTGAGGTATGACGTTACCTCTGGCAAGGATACCACCATTCAACCCACTACATCAACAGATGGTACGGGGGGGAGCTTCACCGCAACAGGAGATAAGTATGCGTCAGACGATGATAACACGACATCATACTGGGTGTATGATGGAAAATACCAGCAGACTCAGCTCTTGCTTGAAGAAGCTGGCACAGATACGACTGTATTCACTTATACAGCGTATCAACCGTACATCACTGCTGCTGAGGTCAGGTTGAACTTGAAGACTCAGGACACTGAATATGATGATGAGAGCTTGTTGATGATAATCCATCAAGCCATGGGTGAGGTTCACGCTACTACAGGCCGTGTTTGGTGGGGGGCTAATACTGTCACAGACCAGAGTTTGACGGGAACTGGTGGGGACAATGAAATCAGCTTGCCTGAGACTGACATTCAATCGATCACAGCTTTATCCATTGATGAGGCTAACGACGGTACATTCACAGATATCACAGTCACATCATTACGCTGGAATCCAGTTGGGGTCGTTCAGTTATCGGATTCCAGTGAGGTGACACAATTCCCAGACCAGCCAGGACGTGTTAAAGCGTCTTACACCTTTGGGAATTCAAAACCTACAGAGGAGGTGAGGAGAGTGACGCTTAAAATTGTTAAGCGTCTTCTCACCGAGGATTCAGATTTATCAGAGCAGATAGATTCAAGCTTGAGGAAGCTCAAGTGGAATCGGTACGGGATGGTGTAAATAAGATGGCACGAAATTTACCAGGAGTCAAAGACGACAAGGTGTACATAGAAAAGGATATGCCTAGTGGAGACAAGGAAGAATTTGATTACGTCTATGATGCAACGATTGACGCTTGGAGGCGTGGCAAAACGTATATGGCAACTCGATAAGGTATCACCCTGTTGAGCCCTCGTTAGGAGGAAAAAGAATATGGCAGAACCAGTATTAGGGAATGTGTCGAATGGAAGTCAGAGCATCATGTATGGTGTTTTGAGTACTGATTCCATGGTGACCTCGTTGACTACGAACATATATGATGGAGAGCCCTACAAGGTAGCGGCAAAGTATGGTTATCCATTGGTGATTATCAAGCCACCAGCATATGCTTCAAATCCTTTGACGCAAGTTCATTGGGATAACTCGACTTACATAACTATCATTATGAGATCGAAGCAGGAGCTTAATGTTAGGAAGCTTTATGACGCTGTGGTGACAGCAATCACAAGTAATGAAGATACTTTTATCGCAAACAATATGGTGAACCCAAGTTTCGGTCAGGCCGTTGAAGACAATGATGCATACGGTGCTGGCAGTGAAATGAAGGTTGTGTATGGTCTTGTGATGGATGTGTTCTTTGATGTGTTCACTTCAACGATAGAACTATGACGGCAATGGGATTAGCCAACCGCTTGAGGAAGCAGTTGGATAGGATGGATATGAACTTCATCATGGGTAGTGCCACCAGAGATTTAGTTAAAGTCCACAAGGAACAACTCGTCAAGCAAGGCAATGTTTGGAGAGGTAGCAGTGGTGGATTAATGCAGACTATGGCTGCCAAGCGTAGGTCTAGAAATTCATGGGATATTATTCCACTTTATGCTCACGCACTTGACCACATGAGACCTCACTGGATTGCCTTGAAGAGGGGACGAAAGATTAGGGATTGGTTCAGGGATAAAGTCCTTGGTGGACGTGCACCTAGTGGTGGTGGCGACTCATACCCAGGTGCAATAATGGTTTCTCCAAGCTTCTTTATGGAGGCTGGAGATAGGCAGTGGATATATTTGGTGAACAAATATAACTTGATTGAAGTTCATAAAGCTATAGCAAGGGTTGGTACAAGATGAAATTAAAGAATATGACTAAGACTCAGAGGATAATTGATTGCGATGGAAAGAGAATGTATCTCAATCCAGGTGACATAGTTGATGTGAATAAGTGCCCAAGGATTCCTGAAGGCATGATTGAAATAGAAGATAAGAAGGTGAAAAAAGATGGCAGAACCAAGAGCGTGGACACGCAGATGCTGGATTGACTTGTGTAAGCAGGTTGCTGGCAGTGGAAGTTCAACAAATTTGTCTCTTAGAGCAATCACAAGGGATGTGACTATCACACTGGGAGGTAGACCGATGACGGCAACCGCCTTAGTCAACGATGGATTCATCGATGCTCTAGAGAATGAAGGAAAAGCGACATTAGCCTTTACAGGTTATGTGACGACAGCAGGAGATGCTGAGGGAGTTACAGTAAATAGTATAGCGTATTTGCTAGGACTACACGGATTATTTTATGAGGGTACAGATACTACTGGACCTCTTTCAGTTGACTCTGACAGTATTGAACCAACCCCATTGAGGATGTCTTTCCTTTGGACGAATGATACGACAGCTACAAATTCAACTGGAGCAACAGCTTCAACCTCATATGGTTTCAGGCATACGTATGCAAATGGTTACATGACGCAGCCTCCATCATTTGAGTGGAGTGGTAATCCGAGGGTTCTTGAGTTCTCAGCTGAGTTCGAGTTCACTCCAAGGAACAGGTTTGCATTCCCGAACTATCATTTTGAGAGTGGAAGAGCAGAAGTAATACCAGCGTTATCTGACTACAACGTCACTAACTATGGTGAAACAGTAGCATCAAGGACTTGGTAGACTATGGATGTAGAGAAAGCACTTGATGGGAAACACCATGTTTCGAAGCCCTTGCCGAAGATAGCCAGTAAATACTGGGATGTCTTTGAGAAGTGGGCTGAAGACGAACACAGTGGAAACTGGGGTGCTGCATTCACTGACTTGGTGAAGCAGACTCTTGTTGAACCTGAATGGCTTTCTCTAGCCATGGACCATGAAAATAGAATCATCGCACTTGAAGAAAAGAAAGATGAGGTCTCCCCCTTCAAGGATGAGCCTGAGTTGGATTTGGGAACTACGTGTGATGGAGTGAAGGTGAATGAATATGAATGATTTGAAAGAGATGAGTGCCCATGTGGGCGAGGCGATACCCTGGAAGTTCGGGGATTATGAATTGAAGTTGAAACCGTTTACTGGAGGATACCTCTCCAAGGTCTTGAACATTAGAGACCAGATGAAGGAACCAATGTTAAAGGCAAAAGGCGACTTGTCGAAGTTGGAGATGTATTGTGAGAGTAAGACTGTTGAGGACTTGCATGACTTGATGGCTGAGTGGATTGACAAGAACATGGGTGGTGAAGTACCTGAAGGTGAGGAGAGAATTGATATCATATTGACTTTCTTGGATATGAACTTCAACGGAGTTGTTGAAGCATTCTTCAGCATACATGGTTTCGACAAGCAGACAAGTCGTGAAGAGTTGAAGGAAGAAGTTGGAAAGGACATCGAAAAGGAGAGGAAGAGAAATGCTCGAAAACCCAGAAAAGATAGGAACCAACCCTCTGGAATTGCTCGATGAGGGTAGTTCCCATAGGGAAGGGAATTGGATTGAACAGGTGGATTACGTGTTCGCAATCAAATTCCATATGGACATGATGACCATGCCAATCCCTAGAGTGATGGGCTTGTTGAGGCAGCTTCGTATTGATGCTGAGAATCAACCAAAACAAAAAAGTGGAGGAGTTCCTTCATTATAGAATGAGGAGATGACAGAATGGGTAACGTAGCAAATATTCAAAACATAATCCAGATGCCTTCAGCAGGTGGTGGGAACACTGGTGGAGACAAGTCAGGAAACCAAGCTTCCGGCAACGCTGGTAAGAAAGGAGGTTCAGGTGGTGCTCAAGCTAGAGCTGGAGCAGGTACTTCAGTTGGTGGAACAGACAATCAAGGGGGTACTGGATTTGGAGTGAATAACAGGAAGGAAAGACGCAGATGGAGAATGCTTCACCGAGATCAAGGAAAAGCTAAAAGACTACAGCGGAGTTTCAACTTCGAACTTTTAGGTACGATGTTCCTTGGTATGGCTATATGGAAGACTTGGGGAGGTATGCTCAAGAGTGTAGCTGACGTCTTTGGTTTTAGCAAGCTCTGGAAGGCTGTCTTGATTTCGTTACTCGCACCTGTCATGAAACCTATCATGAAATTGATTATCAAAATAAGCAAGTGGATTATGGGGTGGAGTCCGACTACAAAGAAGTGGGTTGGAATAATGATTGTGACCCTTGCTATCTTCGGTCTCCTGTTGATGTCTTTGAGCATGATTGGTCTTGGATTATTTGCTATTGTTGGATTAATGATAACATTCGCTTCAACAGTGGGGGCAGTTCTTGGCGGTACTTCAGCGTTAGCAGGGAGTCTTGCATTTGTTGGTGCAGCAGTTGGATTAATTGTTGTGGCATTCTCAGTGATTGATGCGATACTCATCGGTATAATAGTTGCAATAGAAGTCTTCACAGGTAAAGTCAGTGTGGCAATAGATGAGTTAGCAAGGCTTTATGAAGGTATGTCATCACTTGCTGGAGCTCCAGGGCAATATGTCTTGGGTCTTCTGAGTGGAAACTCGACAGGTTCAAAATCTGTGAACATGACAGTGAACAACTATGCTGGACTCAGCAACGTACAACAGAACAGACAACAATCAAGTCTTGCAGGAATGTTTAGCTCTGCAAAGACAGCGGTGGGACTATGACGTTATATTTTCCGTATGTGGACATTTACATTGGGTCTCCCTACCTTGACGGGACTTGCACTCTCACTAATGGCAGTGCTACCGTTGGTGGGGTGACCTGGAATTCGAACATGGATGGTGGTTTGGTATGTTTTGACATCGATGATGTCGGTTCAGCCCATATGATTAACTTCGTCAACAGCGGAGCTTCTGAAACTCTTACTTCAAAGTGGAGTGGTGAAACAGTTTCTGGAGCTACCTACATGGCAGATAATCCATCAGCAGGGAACTATAGATTACGCATTTACCCTACCCTAAGACAGACATCTGGGTCGAGTGGTTCAATCATGATTGAACTCCCACTTGAAGGAGAGACAGCAGTTACGTCTGTAATGCCTATGCAGAATACTAAGAAACTATATCACGTAGATGGCTACATATACATTGACTCCTGCAACAAGCCTGGAGTTGATACTGTATCAGAGTTGCTTGCAGAGATTGAGGCAATGTCAAATAAGCTGGTAATCCTTGGACTCAGATGGTATAACAAAAACTACACAGGTAACACTGGAATAGGTGTGACCTTGGAGAAGTGGACTTTGAAGGACCAGTACAAACCCAGATCTTTCGGTGTCGACAAGTGGAAGGCGAAGATTCAAATGGATTTAGTATTATCTACGGAGCTCTAAAGATGGCGAAATTCACAGTATTCATAGGGGGGGTGACTGACAGCAACAACTATAGCAGAGGCACAGGCACAACAACAAGAGTGACTGAGATGGAACTCGACAAGCCGAGTATCAACAAGCTCCCTACATTAGTTTTGACCCTTGCAAATGCTGACCCCACAGATGTTAATCTGGCTTACTACAAGAGTGGAGTTCGTAATGAACTATTTCTCTATGCTGGAACTAATTTGAGCACATCTGATGAGATGGTATATCGCTTTAGGGTGGAGACTGTGAAGTTCAAATCAGACGGGTATTGTAAACTTGAAGTTAAACAATGGGCTGGTGGTGCAGGGGGTACAATGATGGATGAGCAGGGATTTAATAGATATCAAAAAGAGTATAAGGGAACACCAATTCAGATACTTGAAAGTGGTGAAGGTGGATTCCTAATAACTGGTGAAGGAACAAGTGATGAAGTTGATGCCATCGATGTCTCATCAGCAACATCAAGGATAACCTCATTCAAACCGGGACGTGGTTCAAAGAATCATCTTCAAGCCTTGGAGAAATATTCTGAGGGTGGTTCATATGAATTCGAATTTGTGGAGAGCTAAAGATGACTACGACATTATATGTAAAGGATAGGGTTGGTTCAAGCACGAATCAAGTTAATTTTTTCACAAGGACAGGGTCGATGAGTGCTGCTAATGACGTGTTTGCATCATCGATTGAGATTGAAAGTGCGAAACCACTCAATTCTATAACAGTCAAAGGATATGTTGAGACTCGTGGAACCTCAGAAACCACATTAGCTTTGACAACAACCTTGGAGAGTCCATTATCACGTTCTCTTGATACGATGCTTGCAGGAGCTTATGATGGTTCAACATCATATGATGAGTTGCCAGCAGGACTTGTGGAGGATGATTACATAATAATATTCCATATACCGGGTACTGACTGTACTATTCCAGTTACTGACTCTGAAACTCAAGTGGGTATTGTCAGGATAGGGGATGAGTACATCACCTACAAGGAGAGTGGTAATGTGGGTTCAGGTGGTGGGCCTAATGCTCCAATTAATCAACCTCATGCTAAGGCTTGGTTGAAGATATACAAGAGAGGCTGCAATGAGTATGGATATAATGTTGATGACTCTGGTGCGACTCCACCTTCAGGTGGAGCATACAGTCAAATAAGAAATCATCCGACACTTGCAGAGGTCTTGAACTATGGTATTGAGGATACGGCAGTTCCTCACGCTAGCAATAAAATTTTCGCATGGATAGATAGCACAACAGGTTGGACTTCAGGTACAAGTAGTGCTACAATAGGCAGTGAAGTATTCGATTACTACTCTGCTACAAGCAATATCATGTGGACTGCAATGAGAGGAACAAGTGGGGTTGGATACACATCAAACCTACCCTATGCACACTTCATAGACCAGTGGGTAGTTCCAGCAAACGGGAGTGGAGGGCCAGCAACACTCTACAAGATCGTCAACAGAGCATTTAGTTTTGATGACACAAACTTCGACTACAAATATCTCTTGGACATGAAATGTCAAGAGCTTTACAAAGTCCTTGCTCAAGCACCAGAGAAGTTGATTGTGACATCTCCTCAAGCTGCAAATGTTTTGAGGTATGCTCAAGCTGGTGATGCAGTCAGTGTTACAGATAATATACTGAACCTATCAGATGAAAAATATAGGATAATAAAGTACAAGATGACTTGGAGCCGTGGTACTTCTCCAGACATAACACTCTGGCTGACCAGTGACAGCTACAAGGACTCAGCTGTTCAAAAGATTCTTGGAATCAATCCAATGAAAGACTACACCGATGCACTTCATCAAGACCTTGCAGGTATGATTACTAACGCCTTGGAGGATGGTTTCTTATCTGCTTTTGACCCTACTGGAATTAACAGGGGTATCTTCAGGTTCTTGAAGGAGAAGGCTATCGAGTTTGCTAGTGGTGATGAGGATGATATTAATTCTAGTTCTAACGCTGCTATTCGGAGGGTTGGTGATGACCTTTATTTCCAAGACCCAAACACTAATAGTGGTACTAAGGTCAAGTTAAGTGACTTGTATGGTGGTGGTGGTGGTGCTGGTTACTGGAGTACTAATGAAGTTAGTGGTGCAGACTTTCTTTATCCAACAGCAGATGGGGATGGAGTAGAGCTCAGTTCTTCAGCTATTGTGACCTACATTAGTTGTCTAAGTTCTACAGAGAGTATGCAGGATAGTGCTACTGACAAACTACTTGTTGATGCTAGTGACGACATATATCTTAAATCTATGTCAGGTAGGATATGGTTAGAATCAGAGAGTAGTGTGAATATCAACATTGATACTGGATCCTCAGGTACAAAATATTTGTATGTTACAACAGGAGCTACAGGAGCAATATCTCTATTCACCATAAAGAATGATGGTCTTGTAACTATCTATGATGCTACAGGAGTATACTCGGCTGGCATGAGTGTTGATTACAACTCATTTGACATTCAACTTGGAACATTAGATTTTAGATATAAAATTGCTGGTGGCTTCACCAAGATGCTCTACGACTACAGCGAAGATGAGTGGGTTATAGATGGGTTGGTAACAATTAACGATGACCTTGAGGTTGATGATAATATCTCCGCAGGGGGTGCTATAGACTGTGCTAGTTCTGCCGACGTTGGTGGCGATTTAGATGTTGGTGAAGTTTTAGACGTAAGTGGTGATGCTCGTATAGATGATGGACTTATCGTTGATAATGATACTATCATCTTTGGATATCTATATGCAGAAAGTGCTAGTGCAACAATTAAAGCTTTCGAGATAGACCATCCATTATATCCAAAGTCAAAGATACTTAGACATGCTAGTATTGAAGCTCCAGAGCGAATGAACATATATAGATTTGAAATATCAACTGATACAGATGGAACTGAATTAGTGTTGCCAACTTACTTCTGGGCATTGAATAAGGACATTAGTGTTCAAGTTACATCTAAGGATGTATTGACTCCAGTATGTTATAAGTATGATGTTGAAGCTAAAAAGATTACAGTAAGGTCTGGAGAACCATCCATAGTTAGTGTCATTGTATCAGGTGTTCGACAAGATGCTCACGCTATAGCTCATCCACTTATTGTTGAAGAGGATAAATGGGAAGAGGGCTATATTGTTCCTAAAGATCATGGAGATAAATTTGAGAGATATCATAGAACTCCAGAAGCTAAAGAGAAAGCTAGATTGAGTAAGGAAAAAAGGGTAAATAAGGCTAAGGCTAGAGAGGATAGAGCCAAAGCTAGAGAGGATAAGAAAGCTAAAAAAAAAGAAGAGGAGCTTGTTGATGGCGAAGAAAATATCAAAACCTGAGCAGAAAGGAAAAGTAATGTGTGATTGTGAAGCATGCAAGACAGCATTTCAGGTTGAGTGTGTAGCTTGTGGGAAAAGTAACAAAGTAAAATTTATTAAAAAGGTTGAATATGACGACAAAAAATGATGACTTGAAAAAGTATATAGCTGACAACAAGGAAGCCTTGAAGAAGAAGTTCGGAGCTGAAGATATCACCTATGGATTGAATCACACCAAGGGAAAAATAAGTTTGACCCCCTGTATCAGAGTGTGGGTTAAGAAGAAGGGAGAATACACTTCACAGACTGAGGTTCCGCAAGAGGTTGAAGGATTTGTGACTGACGTTGAGGAGGAGGAGGAATACACAGCCCTCTCCTACACTGGAGAGTACAGGCCATTGAAGATGGGGTGCTCTATAGGTAATGAAGCAATCACTGCTGGAACACTTGGTTTCCTCTACAAGAAGGAGGGACGATACTTTTGGCTGAGTAACGCTCACGTATTATCTCAAGACCCCTTCAAGACGATTAGTGAACAATCAACTACGAAGATTATGCAGCCGGGACCATATCATAGTGGTACTGAACAGGTTGGAACGCTCAGATACATGATTATGCTGAATCAACAAGGGACATCAACTGGTTTGCCAGTAGGTTTATCTGCTGATGGAACCATTTCTGAAGCTACACACAACACAGCTGATGCTGCATTATCACTAATCCTTGATGAGGCCAATGTTTCAACAGAGAATATGGTGGATGGTTTTAGTGGGCCACATGTTGCTGAAGGAATTGCAGAGCTTGGAGATAACATTGTCTATTCAAGTTGGCAAGCTGGTGGTAAGACTCAAGGCGTTGTGACTGACTTGGGGAAGACAACCCTTGTGGGTTATGGCAATGGCAACTACGCTTACGTTGATGATTGTATTGTTATTAGCAAGGCTTCTGGCCCTGGCTCTAGTGGAAGTGGTGCTATGATTCAAGCTGATGATGGTACGTTGACTGCTATTGGATTGAATTTTGCAGGTTCAAATAGTAGAAATATTATCTGTGCGATTCAACATATCAACAGTGCATTTGCTGGTGAGGTTGTAACAATTGGTACAACTCCAACTCCAGACCCAGACCCCGATCCAGACCCTGACCCTGACCCACCAAGTGAGGGGATAATGTATGATATAGATTTAGTCGTGGCAGGAGTGTTAGATATCAAGGGGACCGCAACCTTGAGGAAGAGTATGTAAAAGATGACAGAAGAGGAGACTAAGATAGCGGTAATGTGTAATGACATGGATTACGTCAAGAAGACCTTGGAGAAAATTGACAGAAGACT
>Ga0307928_10003257_pt1 | contig 12390 bp, 21 predicted proteins | sample AceLakmetagen232_FD_201815 | JGI IMG/M metagenome (GOLD analysis project Ga0307928, IMG submission 201815) | Saline water microbial communities from Ace Lake, Antarctica - #232 | ecosystem: Environmental > Aquatic > Non-marine Saline and Alkaline > Saline | place: Antarctica: Ace Lake... | reverse complement strand
AAAGATGATGTAGCAAAAGGAACTTCAGATACAGAGGGTTCAGTTGGAACTTATAATTACATTTTGAATACAACAGGAGGAATAAATTGGACAGCAAATGTAAGTATGGATGATTTTACATTAAGCATTACAGAATTAACATCAGTAATTAATGGTACAATAAATGGAACTCAAGGAAACTTTACAGCTTATAATGGAACAGATATTTGGTTGAATGCAACACTTCCAACTTGTATCGGTGAGGGGAATATTAGTGTGAATGGAAGTGTGAATGTGTCTGGAACATTTCCATTAAGCAATAAAGTAAATCTTTCAATAGGATTCTACAACATTACATTCCATTATGAAGCTGACACAAATTGTACTGCTGATACAGAAATATGGTGGGTGAATATAACTGAAGCTCCAGATACAACTCCACCAAATTGTGTATTATTAAGTCAAACCCCAACAGAACTAAATGATTCTTCAACAGGAGTATATGAAGTGATAATTAATTGTACAGATGCAAGTGAACTTAATTTGTCAAGTATGTTATATGCAAGAACAACAACAGATGATTTAAGTTATTCTCCTCCTTTTAATTGGAGTTATAGACCGCCGAGTAATAATAAAGGAACTCCGTGTACTTTTTTTGATGATGAGCATATTAAATTAGCAGATGGAAGAGGAGATAACAAATGGTATGATTCAGAAAAAGTTTTAGGAACACTTTTATTTGGAGATAATTATTCTTATGCAGTAACTGATAATTCATCTATTCATGTTACTCTGACAAATGGAACTTATGGTACTGATTATTGGGCAATATTAAATTTTTCTTTTATAGTTGAGCCCAATGCCTTTGAGAATATGGTTTTTCTATCCAGAGGAAATATGGAAAAGGCAGGAAAATATAATTATACTGTTTATAGGGATAATCCTCTATTAGTTCAGTTTTGGAATACACATGAGGGATATGGTAATTATACTATTACTGCTTTTGGAAATTTTGATTATACTGGAAATCCAAAGGAGGACTTTAATGTTTATATTTGTAATTCAACTTATGACCCAACAGATATAATTTCTCCTTTAAATGAGATGGATAATTGTGTTTATTTAAATTCTTTAGATAAAGATATTTTAGATTTACCTAAAAGTTATACAACAAGAAATTCAAGTTATGTGAGAGATTTGTTTGGAATTAATGATAATATGTTAGGTGGAGTTTATATGACTAAAAAAGTTTATGTGTTTTATCAATCTAAAACTAAGGTTGATTTAGAATACCATATTAGATATGCAAATTCTTCAAGTGGGACTAATGTTAGTTTTAAGGATAGTAAAGTTGCATGGACTTCAACAGATGATGGAGTTACTTGGACACAAGCAGAATTTACTCCCGATATTTGGATTGCTACTATTCATAATAATTCACATCATCTTGGAGGTATTTATGTAAAAGATACTTATGGAAATAATTATACTAATTTTTCAATGGTGCATGAAGATTTTGGTGAGATAAATCACCCAATAAGTTCTCCAGCTATTTTAGTTTATAATAGTTCAATAAATCAAAGTGATGTGAATTTAAATGAAACACATAGTGGAATAATGCAGATAAAAATAGGAGTATCAATAGACCCCGATAGTGTTGATAATGTAACTCATAATCTTTCTTTAATGAATTTAGATGGAACATTTAATTTCACAATTAATGGAAGTTTTAAATCACCAACAGATTCAGATTTATGGATAGACTTCAATACTTCTTTAGTTCCTAATGGAGATTATAAAACAAATATATTTGCACAAGCAGATGACGATGTTTTGGATATAAAAAATATAACCTCTTATGAAAACTTTACAATATTTAATGAAGCAGATACAACAGCTCCTTACTTCACAACTATCCCTGCAAATGAAACCTTAACTTATAATAATCCTCTATCTGTGGACTTTGATGCAACAGATGAAACTGCATTTGATTCATTTGCAGTTAATGATACAAGGTTCACAATAGATGCAAATGGGGTTTTAGAGAATGATGCTATTCTCCAAGTTGGAATTATTGTTGTGAATATAACGATTAATGATACTTCTAATAATCTCAACTCTACTTTATGGCAGGTTACAACCAATCAAGCTGTAGGAGAAGTTGGGGCTTGGATTGATAACTTAAGAGCTAACTTTTCAGCTATAAATAATACTCCAACTAACAGAACCAATATATGGTTAAATGCAACTTTAGAAACAGGGGTAGGAGAAATAAACCTAACCTTAAATGGAACTCAGATTAATTGGGGTTCAACTATGTTATCCAACTTAACTAACTTAACTATTGGTTTATATAATCTAACAGCTACATTTGCAGGTAATGCAAATTATTCAGGGGATGTAGAAGTTTGGTGGATTAACATTACTACTTGGGTTGCTCCTGCTCCTATTGGGATTTCTCATTTTGGAAACCTTCGTCTTGTTTTTATAGCACCACATAATCAAACATCAAGAAAAATACCTATCTTAACTTTAACATGAAATACAAAATATACATAATCGGAATATTGTTTTTATTAGTCTTACCTCTAATGGTTGCAGAAGGAGAAGAACTCTGGTTTGAACCAGGGGAAATAATAGACTTGAAACTTTATTGTTTTGATATTAACAATACTTTCTGTAACTCTACCACAACCTGCCAGATAACAGGATTTTATCCTAACTCTACTTCAAGATTATTCTACAACGAAAGTATGACCTATGCTAATAATTATTTTAATTATTCAGTTAATACTTCCTCTACTTTAGGAGCATATAGTACAATAGCTTATTGTCAATCAGGAGATAGCAAAGGATATAAATCAATTGATTTTTATGTTGGAAGACCCTCAACAGCTGTTCAAGAAGGTACGACTACAAGAGCTATCTATGTTTTATTTGGGATTTCATTTTTGTTTTTCCTTGCATTTCTAAAATTAGAGAAAGATATTTGGAAATACAGTTTCTTTTTATTTTCAATATTCTTTTTTGTAATGGCAATTAATATTGTTTCAATTTCTTTATACAACGAAGCAGGAAATGAAAATATTAGGAATATATTTGATACACTTGGAGGAGTAACTTACTATATGTATTGGTTTATAGCGGGATTATTTTTATTCTTATGGGTATTCACAACAATTTCAACATTAGCAGATAGAAAACACATGAAACAAGCGGAGGCAGTTGGTTCACCAACAAATTTTACATGAAATCAAAAATAGTTAGAATAACTAATGAACTTGCAGAAGAAATAGAAAGAATTGCAAGATTGAACCAATTAAAATTCATAGAGGCAAGTAGAGAAGTTGCAAGAGAAGTAAGAAAAAGAAGAAATCGTAGAGTTAAAAGGGAGATATTATTTTAAAATGGAAACTAAATTAAAAATCCAAAAGAGGAATGAATAACAAAGGTGATGTATCAAGTATTATTTATGTTGTGATGTTCTTGGCGATAGTGGGGATTATAATTTTCTTAGTTAGTCACATTAATAGTGAGTTATTTACAGAATTGCAGAAGAATCTTAATAGCTCTGATTATAATAATTCAGAAGCTTATGAAGTTACAGGGGAGTTCTTGGCAACTAATGAAAGCTCTCTTTGGGATTATGCTTTCCTTGGAATTTTCTTTGGTTCGTTAATTGCAATTGGATTATCTGCCTATGCAATTAGGGTCTCCCCTATCTTTTATTGGGTCTATGGATTATTATCTTTAGTCACTTTAAGTTTAGGAGTAATCTTAAGTAATATCTGGCAGGGATTCTCTTCAAATGCAGAGTTTGCAACTACCCTTACGAGATTCCCAATTATGAATTCTCTACTAGGAACTTGGTATCCAACTGTGGTGACTGCAATTGCAATTATCGCAATGGTTATCCTATTTGGGAAGCCACCTGGTAGAGAGGAGGGTTATATATGAAAAAACAAGAAATTTGTCGTCGGAACAATCGAATAGAACGATTTTGGTGGACTTTATTGATAGTAGGTATACTATTGATACCCCTAATTTCCGCTTATGATTTTGATAACCAACTTTCTTATTCAGGAGATAAGAAAACAGTTACAATTACTAATGCTTATGGATTAGGAGCAGATATTGCAGTAATAAAACTTTTAACTCCTATAATTAATTATGTGGGTATTGGAAAAGACATAAGGGTTATGGAGTTTGAAGTTGAAAACTTAGGGGGAGATTATGAAAATGCACTTAAGCAGATGGATATTTATAATCGTCAAGGAAAGAAAAAGGATAAAGATTATCATTATGAATACTATGATAAAAACAAATGGAAGAAACTAAATTCTAAGAAACTTCCAACAGGAATAACAAGAGTTGCATTAGTAACTGATGTTTATGTAGGAGATTATTATGACGGTATCCCAACTTTATTCGGTGTAGAGATTAGTGAATGGGCTGTATGGACTTCTGCATTAAACACAGGATTAATTGCTTATTATAATTTTGAAAATGAAACTGCAACTTCAACTAACTTAGTAGACCAAGTTAGAGGAAAACATAATGGAACTTTAACAGCAGGAGATAATACAGGTTGGAGAGCAGGATTAATAGGAGAAGGTTATCTTTGTAGTGGTAATGATGAATTTCAAATATCAGACCATGCAGATTTTGATGATATTAATCTTACTGTTTCTTTCTGGGCTTATGCTCATTTAAATAATGATTGGCGTTTATTAGAAAAGTGGACAGGAGCAGGAGATAGATTTGATATTTATAGTACTAGTGCTGATGGTGGTAAATGGTGGTCGTTTGTAAAGGCAGTAAGCACTACTTCCAATAATGTTGTAAGTTTAAATAATTGGCATCATGTTGTATTGGTTTATAATGGGACGAAATCGGCTATGTATATTGATGGAGTTATTCAAACAGATGTAGAATCCCAAGTAGGAACATTTAGTAATGCTGCCAATATTTTTATCTGTAGTGAACATACTGGAGGAGAAAATGGATTTGATGGGTATGTAGATGAATTAGGTATTTGGAATAGAAGTTTAAATGTAACAGATATTGAAGATTTATATAATGCAGGAGCAGGAATAAGTTATGTTACTGGAGCAGGAATCTTACTCGCTACTACAACACTACAAAGTCCTACATCAGGAGCAACTTATATTAATGGAACTACTGTTCAATTTAATGCAACAATAAGTGTTGCTGCTGGAAATGTTACCAATGCAACCCTATACATCTGGGATTCCTCTCAATCCATTATAAACAAAACTTCTGTGAATATTAATGGAACTACAAACATAAGTTCAATTAATGTTTCAATGGGAAGTACAGGAACTAATATTTGGAATGTATTTGGTTGTGGAATTAATGACATAACTTATAATTGTACTTGGGGAACTAATAGAACTATTGAAATCACAGGATTCACAGAAAATGCCAAGACAAATAATGCCACTACTTACGAAACAGCGAGAGAAACTTTCATTATTGATTTAAGTTATATTGAAGATAGTTATGACAGTATTTCTACAAATTTAGTTTATAACAATGTTTCTTATATTGGAACTCCAATTGGGAGTATTATGGACGCAACTTTTGAATACTGGTTAGGAACTGGAACTATTATGAAGAATTATTCTCTTGATAGTTCTTCTAATGTTAATTCCTACGCATTTGGTTTAAATGTTAATAGAACTCTTTATACAAATTCAATTATCCATCTTGAAAGTGAGGGATACAATGAAAGAACTTATTATTTTGATGAAATAGTTTATAATAATATAACCACAAATGAAACTCTTTATCTTCTTGAGGGAGGGACAAATGTAATTATTCAAGTTAGAGATTCTGGCTTAGTTCCTCTTCAAGGATACTATGTAAATATTTATAGATTCTATCCTGAAAATAATACTTATAATATTATGGAAAGATTAGAAACAGATGAGTATGGACAATCTGTTGCAAGGTTAGTGGAAAATACTGTGAAGTATCAGTTTGAATTCTTGGATGGGAATGGTGTAGTGAGAAAGAGAACTGCTGATATGACTATTGCTTGTCGTGCTACTATCTGTGTTCTTCCATTTGTAATTGAAGATACTACCGACGATACAGAAAGGTTTGATAATCTTACAGACTATGATTGGACTTTTACTTTTAATAATGATACTACTACTTTCACTTTTACTTGGAATGATGTTTCAGGAAGTTCAGCTACTAACTGGCTTCATGTTGAAAGATATTTATTCAATGGTACAACTATAATCTGTAATAAAACTTCAAATGCTTCCTCTGGAACTTTAATTTGTAATGTTGGAAGTACAGAAGCTTCTTACCAAGCACAAGTATTTAGGAAGGTTGGAGGTGAAAACTGGAGGAGGATTGCTTTATTATCAGAAAAAGTTGGAACTACTTATGCAACTTACGGAAATGAAGGTTTAATTTGGAGTTTCTTTTTACTTATGACTTTCATTGCCATTGGATACTGGAATCCTCCTGTTGGTGTTGCTATATTCTTAGGGGGAAATATTCTGTTGTATGCAACTAAAATTGTATATGTAAATCCAGCCATCTTTATTGCTGAACTCTTAATTGGGGTTTTATTCATCTGGGCATTTGGAGGTAGAAAATAATGGAATTTAAATCTACCTTCTTTGCAATTGTTGTCTTTAGTATGATTATAATAGCTGCGAGTATAATCGTAGACCAGAAAGGAGTTGCTTATGGTTCAAATGTGACGAGTGATTTAGGGGGCGACTTTGATAAACTTAATGAAGTTTCTGGAACAGCAGAAACCCAGAAAGGAAATATTAATCCTCAGTCAGGAGAAGCGTCAAGTGATTACGAAGCTGAAACCTTCAGAGGTGGTTATGGGATTATTACAAGTTTATTTTCACCTTTTAGAGTTATCTTCGGAGAAAATGGTATGATTCAATCAATTGGGGATAGGTTTGGAATTCCAAGTTATATTTTACAGGGATTGATAGTAATGTTCATCTTTGCAATTACCTTTGGTATAATTGCAATCATATTTAGATTAGGGAGGACTTCAGCATGAAGCTAATTTATATCTCCATGATGTTACTACTTTGTATTAGTATAGTTAGTGCTGAACATCAACTTCCAACTAACTTAGTTACTGACGATACAGGATTATTAGAAGGGATGGGAAATTGGGCTAATAATGTGACTAATGGAATGTTCTGGACTTTTATGTTAATGGGGTTCTGTTTGGTATTATTTATTGCTGCTTCTAAACATGGTACTGCAAGGGCATTTGGTTATGCAGGAGTAACAGGATTGTTTGGTTCTATTACTCTTATAATTGTTGGGTGGATGCCTTGGTGGATTGGGTCTATTTTCATAATTGTTGGAGCTGTTTCTATTGCTTCTATGTTAAAGGCAAAATAAAATGGAAAAGAAAAAAACATATAGGGAAATTGCAAAGGTAAGTAATCCTTGTGAGTGTTGGGCTTGTAGTCATACTTTTAGTAGAATAATAGTTCATCACATGGATGGAAACCATGAAAACAACGACGAGAGAAATCTAATAAAGATATGTGAAAAGTGTCATCACTTAATCCATTGGGGTTGTAGAAAACAACATGGAGATATGGAAGTGATGAGAAGAGTTGGAAGTTTAAGGAAATTTCTATTGAAGAAAAAGGGTTTTAAGATTCCTTCTCCTAAAGAAGATTTGACTATTCAAGCAATTCAACCTATCTATATGTAACAGAATGTTAACAACAATGTTTTAAATCAAAACATACTGGTATATTTAACTTCAAAACCTATAAAGGTAAGTTCGTGGATTTTCTTATCTTTATAGGAACTGAAAGGGGGTTATGAAATGAAGAACAAAAAGGGAAACCTGGACATTATAGTTCCAGCAATCCTTACACTGACTCTTGCGGCTATTATCTTAGTTTTTGGTCTGGTTATGCTTGACTCCTTATGGGATTCAACTGATTCAGGAACAGAAGCTTATATTGCTGCAAATGAGACAATCGCTGGAATGGGTACTTTCGCTGACTATTGGGATTTAATAGTATTGGCAATTGTTATCACAGTTGTAATTAGTCTATTATTGGTTGTGTTTAGCTTAAGACGAGTTAAATAGAAGTTCTCATCTTTCAGTTAGAAAATGAGAAAAATCAATAAGAGAGGAAACTTAGACTTAATCTTGACAGGAGTATTTGTCTTTACATTAGCTGGGTTCTTGTTAGTTATGGGACTCATCATGTTAGATGACATTTACCTTGACATAGCTGATGAAACTGCAAGTCCTGTTGATGAAACATTGACAACTGTTGACAATGTAACTGGAGAACAAGTGACAGCTACAAGTAATTGTGGTTTCCATGGCTTTTCAGTGGGAAATATAGCTAATCTTACAGAAGGTAGTGACATTAATTCGGCGAACTATACAGTAGATTCAAGAACAGGAGTTGTTAAAGCTGTAGGTACAAGTGAATACGCAGATGATAGTTGGGTTATTAATTACAGTTATTCCTTCAGTAATAACTCTGTGTGTGATGCCACAAACAAAACAATTAGTGGACAAGGAAGCTTTGCTGATTACTTTGACTTAATGATATTGGCTGTAGTGATTGCTGTTGTGATTAGTTTACTCTTAGTAGTTTTCAACTTAAGACGAGTTAGATAACTAAGACAAATTAAATAAATTTATTTTTTATTCCCATTTTATTTTTTAATGGGATTAGTTTTTATAATGAGAAAGAAAAAGAAACAAAGACCTGTTTACAGGCGAGGAAGAGAAGTGAGAACAAAAATGAGAAACAAACCAAAACAAGACGGAAGTGGAAGAGGCACAAGAGCCAACAGAGGAAGAGGTGGATGCACAACTACTAAGAAAAAAGGACAAGGAAGTAATCGGAAATGAAAAAGAAAAGAAACAAGATAATTGATACTACAACTGGATTAGTTGGAGGTGGAATTGCTATTTCTCTTGGTTCAACTGTTTTAGGAAAGCTACCTCATACTCCTGCTTCGGCTGGAGTTCAGGGTGGGATGACTACAATGGCGGGTTATACTCCTTTATTTGCAACTATTGGTGCTGCTGGAATTATAACTGGGCAGATGATGAAGATTCAAAAGAAAACAAAACAATTAAATAGGAGGAAGAAATAATAATGGCATATAAAGCATACAGCAAACCCGCAGCTAAGATGAAAGCAACTAAGATGAGAAAGATGGGCTACAATTGCTCTGTCTTCAAGTTGAAGAAAGGTTACGGTATTAGTGTAAAAAGGAAATAGAAATGGAAGTTAATGAAAAGATTGAAAGTCTAAAGGAAGAGATAGAGGAACTTGAAAAGAAAAAAGAAGACAAGGAAAAGTATGACGAACTACTAAAAAAGAGAAATGAATTAAAATTTACTAAGTTATATAGTGCTGGAAAATTATTGAAAAAAATGGGGGGTGGAATAGCAAATTGGGCAGAGAAGAAGAACGAGCAAATAGAGAAGGATAAAGAAGAAGTATCTGAAGATAAGAAAGAGGGGAAAGCCACTGACAATGGTTCTGATGACTTATACGAGGCACTTTTCGGGAAGAATGATGAAATAGATTTCGATTCGGGGTTAGAAGTATGAAAAAACAAATTAAAAAAGGTTACAAGAAGATAAAGAACCTTTCAAAAAGGAGTTACAAGTGGAGTAAACCTAAAGTGAAGAAAGGATATAGTTTAGTTAAGACTACTGTTGGAGTTGTGAAGAGGGATTTAGGAATTAAAAAAAGAAAAAAGAAAAAAAGGTGGGTTACTTTAAATGAGTTCAACAAAACAGCTTTTGGGTATTAAAATGAAACTACCAAAATTAAAATTAGGAAATCCTTACAAGAAATTCTTTATAACCCCAAAGATAGAGAATACAGTTCTAAGTCAAGCAAAGAAAGAAAAGAATATAGTTTATGGGGGAAGGTCTATTAAAAAACAGATTGGTTTGTTTGGGAGATATACAGAAGATTGGGATTTGTTTGCTACTAAACCCAAATCTTCAGCTTTAAAGACAGAAAAGAAATTAGATTCCCATTGGGGTTCAGACCATTACTACACTAAACCTGCAACTCATCCTGGAACTTGGAAAGTAATGAGTAAAGGAAAGGATGGAAGGAAAAAAACTAAAGATGATTATGGGGTTGCTGATTATTCAAGAATGCCCAGACCCAAACCAAAGTTCGTTATGATTAATGGGGTAAGATATAGAAAATTAAGTCAAGAAAAAAAGGCAAAATATAAAAGTCTGAAAGACAAGGAAATGAAATTCAGACATCAAAAAGATAGGGGTGATGTGGAAAGGATTAAAGTTGCAACTGGCAAAACTAAATAACTAAAACCCAAAATTGCCAAATCCACTTGGGAATAAATCTTCTACTTCTACAGGTCTTAAACCCATATTAAAATCAAACAGCTTCTCTGTTTTATCTTCTTGTTTTTCAGGTTTTTCATTCTGGGGGGTTGGATTTTTTTCTTCCATTTTCTTGCTCCTCCAATTTAGTTGGTTTACTTTTGAGTATCCATTTAAGTAAATAAACTACTCCTATAATTCCGACTATCCAAATAGCGTTTCTAAGTGTGAAACTTATAACCCAGACTATTAGGTTCAAAATCTTTCCAAACATTATCTTAATTATTTCTATTTCCATTTTTTCTTCCCCATTTTAATTGTATCTCTTCTTGCTGAGATTATAATAATCACCAGCAGAACAAAAAATACTGCTCCGACGATTAATCCTTGCCATAATGTTCTCATTTTTGCCCTCCAATAAAACTTATATAATTATCAACTTCACTACCTGCTAAGTAACTATTTTGGAGACAAAAACTTATGGCACATTCTATACACAACCAATAATATGTTTTAGCATCATAGCAAAGGATTGTTATTGGGAACTTTCCACACATCTCGCACTTTGTTCTAATTTTCATTTTGATTTAAGTTTATGATAATTGTTCAATTTCATTTATTTTTCTCCTTGTGGTTGGTTTGAGTTTTGTTTAATTTTAACCCCATAATTTTCTCTTACAAAAGAATTTCCTGCACTACAATCTCTCCAACTATATGTCTCATCTATATTTTTAATATTCATTTCAATAACATTACTCATCTCAATATCTCCTCCTATTTACATGAATCTCCCCTTCCTTATCATACCTCTTCTTAAGAAGTTGCAAGTAAAAATAACTAAACCAAACTAAAAGTCCAAGAACAAAAATTAATACAAAACCGATTCCAATAAAAAATTGTGAAATCTCCACCCTAATACCTCCTCTGCCTCATATAGAGGTCACCTAACAACTCTTTAATTCCTCTCATATCTTTTTCACTAAACACATCAGCAGAACCATAATGTTTGATGTAAGTATCATAATCATGTCCAAGTCGAGTACAGATTTCTCCAATGTCAATTCCAAGAGCTTTCAAATACATTCCATGGGTCTTCCTAATATTGTGAGAAGAAAAGTTATACCAATCTTTAATATCTAATTTTTTTAAATTTCTTTTCATTAATTGGTTAACAGATTGAACAGTCCCCTTGAATATAAATTCTTCACTTTCAAATTTACCAGACCATTTCTTAATCTTCTTTGCAAACTCTGAAGACAAACTTAGGGTTCTTGGTTTGCCTTGTTTCTCCCCTTTCTTTGCTTTGGTTTTGGTTTTCCATAATCGAACATTATTTCTTTCAAAGTCAAAGTCGCAAGGTCTAATGTGCATTGCCTCATCTATCCTTGCACCAGTATTAATCATAAAATCAAAAAAGGGTTTGTTAATATCTCTTATTTTTTTCATAAATAATTTCCATTCACCAGGAAAAAAGAATCTACTTCTATCTATTCTAATTGGATATTCTCTACCATCTTTTAAAATTTTAATTTTTATATCTTCTTTCATTTTTCTTTCTGCTCCTACTACTTCCTGCTTGTGTTTTTTCTTCTTAAATAATGCTGTCATTTGAACAACTCCTTCTTACATTTCTTACAAAAGTGGTGGTGAGTATAATGAGTTCCTCTCCCCAACCTCTGCCATTTCAAACCCTTATAAACTAAAACTTTGCAGAACTTATCTTTTTTTGGGTTTGTTGAAATCACTCCACATCTATCACATTTTATTATTTCCATTCTCCCTTTCCCTTTTTATTAATATATATATGGAAAAACATAAAAGAACTAAAAAACCATAAAAGAAAAAAGTATGTCTTATATTTTTCTCATTTAATTTGTCTTGAGCATTTTTTAAATCATCTTCAAATCTTTGGATTTCAGTATCATAAATTTCTCTATCTATATATTTATCAACTTCAACAATGGTTTCATTATCACCACAAACCTTTCTTGTTCCTCCGCCCCCCCCTCCACTTCTATAAACAGGAACTTCCTTAATTA
>Ga0307928_10003256_pt1 | contig 12396 bp, 19 predicted proteins | sample AceLakmetagen232_FD_201815 | JGI IMG/M metagenome (GOLD analysis project Ga0307928, IMG submission 201815) | Saline water microbial communities from Ace Lake, Antarctica - #232 | ecosystem: Environmental > Aquatic > Non-marine Saline and Alkaline > Saline | place: Antarctica: Ace Lake... | reverse complement strand
TAAAATCTGTTGGGACATCCTCTACACCTCCGGTTTATCATCAAAATTCATACAATCCGAAATAGCATCCTCCAAAGTCTCGTATTTATTTATACTTGAGCCATCCAATCTTGCCTCAAACCACTTTTCCCAAATATCAATATGATAGGCTCCCTTTATTCCAATGGAGCCGGCTGAACTTAACGTATTACCCTCTTTGTAAAAAACCCATTCCATCCTCAACTACCTCCTATAGTTTAATTTTATTACACTCGCAAAGTGCTAACCAAAGCTCCATGTCGTTCAGTTTTGGTTTACCTTTTTTCCACAACTGTTTTTTCTCTTGGAAATAAAAATCTCTCTCTATGTTTACACTAAAAGGACAATCTTCACCAGAAACCCAAGCCTCAATTTTTTCTACACCACAAATTATTGCGTCTCTTCGCATTAATTCCAGAGTTAATTTATCTGTTAAATCACGCCATCGGACTGAGTGCAAAAGGTTTGATATTTGAAACTTTGCTCCCCCGAGATCTGCTCCCCCGAGATCTGCTCCCCTGAGATTTGCTCCCCTGAGATCTGCTACCATGAGATCTGCTACCATGAGATTTGCTCCCCTGAGATCTGCTCCCCTGAGATCTGCTACCCTGAGATTTGCTCCCCTGAGATTTGCTCCCCTGAGATCTGCTACCCTGAGATCTGCTCCCCCGAGATCTGCTCCCCCGAGATCTGCTCCCCCGAGATCTGCTCCCTCGAGATCTGCTCCCCCGAGATCTGCTACCCTGAGATTTGCTCCCCTGAGATCTGCTACCATGAGATTTGCTCCCCTGAGATTTGCTCCCCCGAGATCTGCTCCCTCGAGATCTGCTCCCCCGAGATCTGCTCCCCCGAGATTTGCTTTATTTTGCTCGCACAACCTGCCAAGCGTAACGCTTTTTTCTTCCATAATAACTGCCCCTAAAAATCTTTTTACTATTCTTGACATTCTCAACTCCTATTCTGGTTTTAATACTTTTCTTTTATTAATAGTTCTCTAACAATATCCACTCAAGCAAATACACTGTCAATACTATTATTTAAAAAGTAATTTTTCCTTGCACGCTGTCACGATATTCGGTTATTAAATTTGTGTTATAAATATATTGTGTTTTGCTTGCTCTAATAGGTGATTTTTTATATCGGAGTATACATTCACCAATTCCTTGATTAACAAAATATGCAGGGACATTTGCCCATTGCACCATGTCAACCAAATACGGTTGTAACTTTTCATATTCCCAACATTTAATATCTCTCATTAAATATGGTAGTATTTTATTTTTTTTTGCCCATTTAATCCTATTGTTCATATTACTTAAATGCATCGTACTAGGATTAAAATACATATAAAATCTAAATTGGAATGGTTTTCTCCACGGCATTAATAAAAGCTTATCTTCTATGGTATTTTTTAGCGACCAATCATCGAAAGCGAATTTGTATGCACCGTTGTAATTAATCCTATGCAATAATTCCGAGTTCTCTTTTGTAATCAGCCTGATATCTAAACCTTGATTAAAAGAACATAATATTTTTTTCTCGATAATTTGCTCTAATAACTCACAATGTTTAGGATGCGCTAAAATATTATTATCCATAAATTCAACTGATTCACAATCTAAATCATTGTCAAGAATTTCGGTCAATGTCCTGTATTGATATATTTTGCCTTCCTTCCTCGGAACAAAACAAAAATAACAATTTCTTATACAGCCTCTTGTAATAAAATCATATAGAATTTTATTATCTGGATATAATGTATAATCTGGTTTTAGATTGTCAATATTAGCATCTAACTTAATGGCCATGTCGGTTCCAGTTCCACCAAAAATAATATTTTCACCTATTACAAAATCAATACTACCCTTAAATATTACACTACAGTAAACCTTGTCATAATTCATAGTGTCTATATTTTGTCGGTGCTTTTTAATGTGTGGGAAATAAGGGATTTTAAGTCTAATTAATTTTACACTATCACCGTTGTTCTTATGAAATGTACTTAATTTCATCAATGCAATATTCGGTATCGTTGAATCTGCATCTATCAATAAAATTTTCATATTTTAGCCTTTATTTTTTAAGATTACTTTTATTTATTTTTAATGTTATCACCACGTCTTTTTTAATCATTTCCCCTTTCTATGGGTTGCCTATAAATTTATTACATTCTGAGCATCGCCATTCGGACACAACCAAATCTCCTCCGCATTTACATTTATTATGATCCCTTGCTAAATCATCAGCTCTTTTCGTGTAGTCTGGTTCTTTCTTTTGGTTATCTTCAAGATCTTCTGCTATCCCCTTTGCTAATGAAACAGCCACATATTCAGGGTATGCGTGAGCTAATATTAAATAGTTTCTAATTGTTATTTCCATTATCTATCCTTCATTCCGGCTCTATATAACTAAGCCCATTATCCTCAGCATAACACCTCTTGGTCCATTTCCCAAGCTTCCTGCAATAAACTTCATCTTTCTCAACATGTCGCCTTCTATTCTCATTCCTATCACTCACAAGCTTCTTTCTCTGCTGTTCTGGTGTATCTGTATCCTCTCCATCGCTGAAATGCTCCTTCAAACTGCCCGCAAGAGCCCGGATGTCATCCTGTGAGGCAGGTTCGTCTGTCGATGCTAACTCTGGAGGTGAGAAGGGTTCCGGCTTGTATGTGGCCTTTAAGGCGTTTCTGATATCGGACACCATTGGAAAGGATTTGTATTTAGTATTTGTTGAGTGAAACCGAAAAGCATCTCTCATTCTCTCAATTTTATAACTTTTAAATACGTCTACCATGAAATCGATATTTTTATCAGTCGGCATTTCGCAACCCATAACATCACAGTATCCCTTGACGATTTTTATATATCCTGCGTTATCCATTACATTTCCCCTTCTACACCATCAAGATATGTTGTTTTGTGGCCGTATTTATTAACAGAGGTATTATCTTTTAATTCAAATATTCCCATCCAACTATTCATTATTGAATTTTCAAGGATCTTTATTTTTTTATCATCCACGCCATCAGACAACGCTTCAAGCTTCGCCAACATTATTCTAATCCCGCTATCTGTAATTGGCTTTTTTATCTTTTTTCTCATATTAATAAAATCGTTAATTGTTTTTTGGAGCTGACATAGTTCTTTATCTTTAACCATATCCATATCCTTATCCTTATCTTTAACCATATCCTTATCACCTTGCAAGGTGCATTTAAGGGGCTTGTTAGCCCCATACTTTTTTAATCTATTAATTACTGATAAATGAGCCCTATTATCTTTATTGAGAGTGCCATATTGAAAATCAACAAAGTCTTGAATAAACCACTTGCCTCTTTTCAAGACTCTTATATGAGAATCAAAATCATCAAGGATATTTTTTTCGTCTACCTCTTGCCCTATCTGAAAAGATGCAAGTTCAATGTCAGCGTCCCATATTCCTGCATGGTCACAATTATCGCAAAGATATAACCAGAATAATTTTAGTCCAGGAGATAATTTGCGAAACCACAATTTCTTCCATTTTTCAGTATCAGTAAATCGTTTGGCCATAATTTATCCTTAAATAGAAACGGAACTCAGTATACAGGTGAGAAGGACACACATAGGATATGTCTTTAGTCTGTTTACTGGTTCCGTTATTTTACATGAGTTTTTCAAAAGTAGTTCCTATGGATTTTGAGTCTGTACCAAATCTCACCTCGGTACACTAACAATACAATCAATGCTTACTGAAATGTACGATTTAATTTATTCGTCTCTATGGTTCGTATCAAATAATTGAAAAACTTTCTCAATAAGTTGCTCTGACGTATAAGATTCACCAGATCCATCGATATCACCAGTAATCATATAGCACCCGCCATCTTTTTCAAAAAAAGAAGACCTCCCAAACAACTCCTCTACAACCGAATCACACACCATTTCTTTTACATCGCTTTCAATACTCATTTTTCTCTCCTTATGTCTACTGGTTTAAGTTATACGCTCCACAACATTTTTTGTAGAGTCTGGGGGCTACTCTACTCCATGCGCCTAAGCTCTTTCCTTGCATCCAAAAGCCTTTTGACTTGTCTCGCCTCTGCCTTCTCCCATAACTCCAGACATCTATCACAGACCACGTTTAGCTTTTGGCCTGTAGTTATCTGCATTTGGAATTTTCCGCATATTATGCAGTTGTATGTCATCCTCTATTCCTCTCTACTAATTTATTAATTATTAGTACCTGTTAATTATCAATGGGTTACATTTATATTCTGCTTATGCAGGCAGTTTGGTACTAATCCTCTTTGTGGTCTACAACAATAACATTATCAATTACTGACCATCATTTTTTGCAGTCATCACAATAAAAATTAACACCTCTATTGTTTCCTGGAAATCCTCCCTTTGCATAGGCTGTCTTTTTTCTACAGTAAACACAAGGCTTATCCATCCTCTAACCCCTTTCCGGTTTTAATACTGGTGAAATTTATACAATCTAAAATGGTAAATCAATGCGCTCCTTATCTCCCCCCTTATTGCTTTTCAACTTGAAATATCTATCCTTTACCTCCCAAGAGAGGTGTCCAAGAGTTGCCAAAATACCTTCAACTCCCTTGTAACCATATTTCTTAATATAAGAGTTAAGGTTACCACATACGCCAAAACCAAGTTCGCCAACCCTATACATGCCAGTGTCATCATCTGAATGGTACGTAACTTTTAATAAATCTTTTCTTTTGCCCATCTCTACACCTCACGCATCAGTTTTAAATTCGTAATAAATCTTGTGCAATTTCTAATTTCTTAACCATTTTAACACAAGCTACTTTTGTTTCGCAATAGCCCATTTCGCTGGCTCTTTCTAAATAAAGAACTGCGAGAGTTTCCATGTCTTTTATGACTTTGTTGACTTCTTCATACAATTTTTCCTTTTCCATCTCTATACCTCCGGGTTATTGTTTTTGGTAACGAAATACACTTCATTACCAAAGTTAAACATTAGGTACTGATTGACATCTATCAAGACGCTCTCTTCGTTTTTCCTCCCACTTCGCACACCCGCCAGGACATACGAAGATGGTTTTCCCGAGATCATCTTTTTTTCTGGCTTTTATGTGTCGCATTTCTGATTTACATTTGGGGCATTTCATTTTTTAGCCTCCCATTTTGATTGAGATTTACAAGTATAGCAATTGATATTACAAAATTCACCATTGTTATATTTGCAATTACCGCAAGCCTTCTCCTCAACCTCCTCAGTCTCCATTGAATACTCTTTGAGGAGAGCAATAAAATCTATACTCATTAAGGCGCTTCCGTTTAATGCTTGAGCCTTCTCATAGAACTCATGGAGCTTTATAGGGGAGAGGGTGGGCTTAATTTCTCCCGTATTAACTAATATTGCAACATCCTTGTTGTTAAGAGTATTTTGGTAACCATTGCTATTTGTACAAAAATATTCTCCACCTCCTCTTTTAGATACATTAACCATCACCCCGGAGGCGGGATCTATATGCCACCCTTCTTTTATCTCAACCTCTACAGGTTTTTGTTTGGATGGGCAAGGGCATGTTTCACAACCGCCTATATTGCAGTCTGCAGCATTGCAATATTTTACATCAAAAAGTACAGGCATATTTGGAATTATTCTAACCTCAACACACTCAATCTTACCTACAGGGCAATATTTCTCACTCATTTTTTAGCCTCCAAAACATTTATAGATTCAATAATTTTCATTTTACTCCCTTGTTAATTGTTGTTGCTAATCTCTCCTCATTTCGTAAACATTACGAATCTGGTTAAATCTGATTGTATTGATATCTGGTAGATATCTGAGAACTACCCAACCCAACTCAACGGCAGAGTTGTATTTCTCCATATCAGATATATAGTGTTTGCCTCTTGTGTGCGCTCCATTTGACCACACACCGCCCTCGAGCTCTATTGCGACCTTTACTTCTGGGAAAGCGTAATCAAAGCGCCACCTTCTCACAGGATGGAACTTAAACTCTTCTACAGGTTTATCGAGGCCATAAGTTGCCCAAAGGCTCTCTCTGGTTAAGAGGAATTTACAAGTTGTTGAAGGTGTTAGTTTATTGAAGTTCAGCTAAGCCTCCCCGAAAAGCTTTTTCATTTGCGATTCGTCGTTTTCATCTTCCGGGCTTCCTTTTTCTTCTACTTCAAAATCTGCAATCTCATAATCAAACTCTTCCAATTCGACAGGAAGTTTTTTCTCTGGTTCTTCTCCAATTTCAGAACGCTCTTCATGGTCAACGGCTCTGGCTATCTCAACTGACATAGGGAGAGTTTTCCAATGTCTCCGAATAACTGTTTTTTTTCTCATCTCCTCCTCGTAGAGAGTATTTGCCCAAGGGGAGTTTGGGGTTCTTGCAAGAACTATTTTTTTAATGCTATCAATTCTTGCAGACTCCATGATATGAACAAAACATTTGCCATCTTTATCTTGCATAATGGAGTATCCGAAAAGTTCTTTGCCTCTATCCTCTGTGTAGTTGGGCTTAAATTTATAGTGTTGCCCTTTTTCATCTTCGTAATAATCCCAAGAATCATTCTCATAAACAAGCCCCGCTCTAATATCTGCAACTTTACCGCTATTCTGCGAAAGCTTCAACATTCCTTTGTAGCCTACTTGATAAGTGAGAACACCTCGGTAGGGTATAAAGTAGATCTGTCCAAGTACCGGGTCGGGCTCAAGTCCAAGTTTTGCGGCATTGAAAACGCATGGTAAAATGGATTCTTTTTTTGTTACATATTTACTGTTGGCCTGAGCCTTTACCACTTGATGCATCATTGTAATAAAGCGCCCTTTATCCATTGTCTCTGGCAATAAGCTTTTAACCGCTCTCATGTAATTATCAAGCCCTTTTTTAGGGGCTAAACTATGTATTGTAAGTGCTCCCATTTTAAAAAATCCTTCCGTAGAATTTGTTATAATGTTTTGCTGTTAACTCAACGTCTCTTTCAATGTATGGAATCATCTCTTTGCCGTTTCCCTCTTGGATTAAGGGGAGAGTTTTCTTATGATCCCATTCAAGCTTTCCGTATCCAAGCATCGCAATTGATGCATTATGCAAAGATACTCTCTGCGATATGTCCCACCCTGCAAGCTCTTGCATTATGTCCACGTGATAATCTGAAGAGTATTTTTTTTGTACTCTGTTAAATCGCTTTGACTCATAAGGCAACTCAACATTTAAAATGGCTGCCCTTTTGTAAACGAAAGGAATATCAAAAGAATATCCGTTCCATGTTGCAATACGGTAAAGGTGAGAGCCTTCTATCAGGTAATCAAAGATAGTGCCTATCACCTTAATCTCTTCTGCGTCGCTCACTTCGTCCATGATTGAAAATTCACTCTCGTTTGTATCGGTGTCTTTTATGCCTACTCCGCATATTCTACCATACATCCAAGAAAGAGCCATTTTGTCAATTGACAACTGTTTTGCATCTGCAATTTTTGCGGCTGCTTTTTCTGGCCCTAAGTTCCCAACTTTAACCTCTGGATCTGGCATACTGTCAATCAGCGCCGGGTTAGGGATTGTCTCAATGTCAATAACTTTAGCCATTATTTAACCTCTTTCAAAAGATTTTTTAGAGTTTTTAATATTTCTAAAACATCCTCATTGCAATCCTTAGCCATTGCCGAATAAACAAAGAGTTTCTCAATTATCTTTTCAGCGAGCGTTTTTTTAATGGTGATTGTTACGTTACGCTCTTCTTTTTCAAGTCTCAACTTTTCGACTCTTTCAGCATCTTCTTTTTCTTTTCTCAACTTTTTATTGTGCGCCTCTTGAATATTGAGAGCCTCTTGTATTTTACGGCGCTCTCTCCCCTCTTTCTGCAGTCTTTTTTGTTCTGCTTCGTATCTTATCCGGCGGTCTTCGTCTTCTTTATCCTGCCTGTCATCATCTTCTTTTTGACGTTTAAGATATTCAGCTTTTGCTTCAGCTTTAAGTTTCTCGTTTTCAGCATTGATACGCTTTCTCTCTTCGGCTTCAGCCTTTTCTTTTGCTTCCTGTTCTGCTTTAACTTTAAGCTCAAGTGCAACCCGATCTTCTTCAGCCTTTTTCTCTGCCTCGATCTTTGCCTTATACGCAGTTATTATTCCAGTCAAATAGGCTTGCCATACTTCGGTTTCCATCTCACCAAGTTTTGCAGGAAAATATTCAACACCATATTTGGAAAGTTCTGTTTCCCGATCTCGTGTTAAAATAGAAACTCTTTCAAGTTCAGCACGCTCATAATGTTTCTCTATCTGCAAAAGTTTTTCCTCTATGCCTTCAGAGGCCATCTTCTGCGCATTTTTCCAACCATCAACAAAGCGTCCGCCGTTAAGATAAAACGACTTTAAATCTTTATGAATCGCAGCAGTCCCAGTTCTTACCTTTACATATTCACGCCTTAGCTTTCCGGCCATAATACAAGACTCTTTAGAAACTTCAAGTGCCGCGACCTTATTGTATTCTTTCTCAAGTTCAACCATTTTGTCGAGCATTGGTGTAAACATTCCAGATATTTGTTTTGCCTTATCTTCCTGTAAGCCATATTGCGAAGCGTCTACTTTTACTATTTCGTTCATTTTTTCCCCTGTCTGGTTAGGTTTATAATCTTGCAACTGTAATTAACGCATCTTTTTTCCATTGGGTTTTCTCCTATCCCAATTCTTACTTTTGCACTTTGCGCACATGGTCACTTTTGTTATTCTCGGAACCCATCTGTGCCCACACCTTTTACAATGCAGTTTTTTAATTTTCAATTTTAACCTCCATTCCGTAGTATAAGATTACACCATTCCGTTTAGTTATCAAGGCGTTTATTCCGAAATTGTTAAATGCATGGCAAACATTAACCGCCAGTCTCAGATTTGCAAATTTGTTTCCCTTTGTCACCACTTTCGGCACGCTTTTGAGTTAATGACCGCTTTTCAAATAAATTAAACTCACGTTGCTATTTCAGTCAAGCAATTTGTCAATATCTCCTTTCTTAACAAATTGGAAGAATTGGTGTAATGTTCACGATTTTGTTTCAGTCGCTTGTTTCTTGCATTCTGACAGCGTTGTTTACGTAGAGAAAGGATTTCAATATCTTCGCCACTGTGACGCTGTGCAGGAGTTACATATCCGATTTTTCCATGAAGACGTTCGTAATTGTAATTGTGAAAGTAGGGCACGAAATATGCAAGAGCTGCCAGGTCATCCTGAAATTCTCCAGGATATACGGGAGCTCCCTTTACCGTTGAGAAAAGAGATTCAATAAAAGGATTGTCATTTGGAGTTCTGGGTCTTGTGAACTTCTGGGTTATCCCAAGATCCTCCAACATAGCCTTAAATTTTTTCGCTTTCATCTGGGTCCCTCTGTCGTTAAAGAGGCAAAGTATCTCTATCTGTTCTTTTGTCAATCCTTCTTTCTCAAGTCCTTCGTCAATCAATTCCATACCCTCTTCGTGAGTCATATGCCAACTTATGCGGAATGCTACGACTTTGCGAGAGTATTCATCAAGAAGGGCGTAGAGGTACAGGAAAGAGCCTTTAACAAATGTTCTCAGATAACTTATGTCCCAGCACCATCGTTGGCCAGGCCCTGTTAAATCAGGCCTGTCAGGCTTTGTGCTGCGACCTGAACGACCGGTCTTACCACTGCGATCAGTGGTTAGTCCCTTTTCACGCATAACCCGGTATACAGAAGAAGAACTAACCGCAATTTTACCGGAATCAATACCTTTTGCTGTCAAGACACGATGAGATTCATCAGCATGAGTTTCATCTTTTGCAAGAGAAACAATAGCATTTTTCTCCTCCTCTAACAACGCATGAGGAGCAAGTATTGGCCCAGGCCTTTTATCCTCAAGTGAGGCTCGTGAATACCATCCACGAACCCTTCGTTCTTTGATCTGAAGTATCTCGCAGATCCGTTTGCGAGTGGCACCACGACTCTCACAATCAGTTATTACAGCCATGATAGTTAATTGCTTTCATGTTAACAATATACTACTTATGAGTAAGTTTGTCAATACTTTATTTTACTTATGAGTAAATAAATTTTAGCAATAAAAAAGGGGAGGTCTGTATACTTTGATTTGTGTGGTTTGGTGCATATTATATGTATCGACATGTGCGTCAATTAAAGATTGCAGATTATTTTTTGTGTTTGTAGTAATCCTCTATAGCTTTTAAGTATCCGGTATGAATCCGTTTTCCAGTTCCAGGGATATAGTGCCACCATTTTCTAGGTAATGGCTTATCAAATCCTACATGGCGATGGCCTGTTGAGCGGAATGGGAGCCATGTTACAGGATCTCTCCTAATAAAAACCCTTGTACAATGGATAGGTAATTTACAAAAAGCATCTCGGAACTTCTTGCCTCCTGGTTTTGGAGATCCGTATGGGATACAATCAACTTGATATCCAAATGCTTTTGCGATATAATAAGAACATACAATTGCCAATGCTCCTCCTCTGGAGTGGCCACAGCATACAATCTGCTTTGTAGGTATCGCTTCTTGTCTTCCGCAATAATCCTCATAAGACCGTAAAATTTTATGTATATCCCTCTTGAATTTGTCAAAGGTAATCTTGAATCCTACATGAATATCGCCATTATCACACCTAGAAAATTTAAAGTTATTAATCGAATCCAAAATATCATCAGAACCTTGAAAATTGATGACTAATCTTTTTTTCTCAATAGAGGCAAAACAAAAATCATGCCCCCTTTCAAATTGCATAATATTTATAGGATTAATATCTCTGATCTTATTGCTAAGGCTTACGTCATAGCGATTTTTACCTCTCTTATTGATAGGATCGCTTGCTTCACAGTATCCATATATGTCTAACAGTATCTTGCTCATTGACAGCCCTTAAGGATTAAATAAAACTATTTCCTCTTCTCCAGTTTCTTTACAATCAAAATGGAGCCATTCAACTCTTTTTTCTATTCTGGTAATATGTGGGAATATATCCCTTTTTGCTACGATAATTCCACGAACCTCTTGCGCATCCATTCCAATGACTTTTGCATCAAAAGCGTTTCCGAAATAATGCTCAGACAATCTAGCAAATCTAGTTCCTGAATACTGATCAACTGATTTTAATTGTATCCTTAAACCTGAATACTTACAAGAAGTCTCTACGTCATGATCCCACAAATACGTGTTTACATGAATAGGTTTATTTAAAAAACATCTGAGAGCGTTCAAACTCTCTAGCGATTTAGGATTAATCCACCTAATAGAACTTTCTTCATACACCTCAAATATTTCTGGAGGCACTAATTCTTGTGTATAAAAATATCCATGTTTCATCTTTTTAACTCCAATAGTTTTTCTAGAATGCTAGTCTGATTTTCATCTATTTTATCGAATGCTTTCCCAACATCTTTTCTAATATCCCCAAAACCAATATCCATCTTAGCATTTTGTTCGTCCAATCTACGATGCACTCTTTTGACTGAATCATTAAATTCTGTTTTAGTTTCATCAAGTCTTTTCATTGTACTATTTTCAACTTTGTTAGTTTTGGAGTCACATCGAGTAGAGCAAGATATCATCTTAATATCACAATCTTTTTTTTTGACATGCCCCAAAATAAAAGCCATTGAAGATCCGCCAAGAGCCATAAATCCTGACAGTATCCCAACTAAACCCAATATCGGAAAATTTGTTAAATCCATATAAAATTCTCATTCTGGCCCATTTTTTTCTCTCTATGCTTTTGGTATAAGATACTGAATTAAAGTGGCTCCAAATGTCCTTGTGCCACTATTGTGCCATGAAGTCCCGGTATCCAGATAGACCTCAGTTGCATCGTAGGTTGACCCCACCCAATCTACATCACCAGATGGATGATAAATTCGCAAAGACCCAATAGCATATTTCCCAGCGGCAGATTGATAAACAATACAATTGTAAAAATTATAACCAGAAACTGATTGACGCAATATTGACGGCAACGGGTCTACTAACGCCATAGTATTAGCGTTCGCTATCCCCGAAAACGAAGGGAACCAAAGTTGAGCTAAATTATATGATGAATCGTAATGAGTTATCCTATAATGTATCGCTATTGACGGAGGCCAAACGTAACCAGAAACGGTTGTGTTGAATACCCCATCAACAGTTTCTCCGGCATCGAGTTGATCATATAGATATTTGACATCTCCCTCGATTCGGTTAAAATCGGAATCCATTATACCATCATTAGTATCCCAATCGATTACTGGTGTTATCCAAGACATAATTACCCCTTATCACTCTCTGGGGCATCTTCTACTTTTGGTTCTTCTACTTTTTTGCTTGTTTCTTGTAGTTCTCTTGTCATCTCATCAAGCTTCTTGTTTATCGCTTGAAGTTCTGAATTTGCCGCTTGTAC
>Ga0307928_10003255_pt1 | contig 12401 bp, 19 predicted proteins | sample AceLakmetagen232_FD_201815 | JGI IMG/M metagenome (GOLD analysis project Ga0307928, IMG submission 201815) | Saline water microbial communities from Ace Lake, Antarctica - #232 | ecosystem: Environmental > Aquatic > Non-marine Saline and Alkaline > Saline | place: Antarctica: Ace Lake... | reverse complement strand
TTGATTGTAATACTTTTTGGATATGGGATGCCATTACTAACGATTATCCTGGATTTGAGGAGGGATATGATGATTGATGAAAAACTGAAAGAATCGGTTGACGCAACGCTTAAAAAGCATAGGGTCCAGATAAGCGCCGACTTTAAAAACGGAGATCGCAACGCGCGGCGAATCGTCCAGGCTTCGCATTTATGGAACTCCACGAAAACAACCAGCCTTGGAAGGCTTATACTGGATTGCCTTTATTTTTGGAACAATGAAAGGAAGGCAATATGACCGAAACTGATCTTAAGCTAATTCGCAATAAGTACGACCGCTTATGTGTAGATTCAGACATGGACCCAGTGTCTTTTATAGGGTTTGCGAGCAAGTGTATTCCCGCCCTAATCGCTGAGGTGCGACGGTCGCGGGCTACAAACCTGCAACTTGTTGAAGTGCTTGAATACATAAGGCCCAGGGTATACGGTATTGAAAGTTACCCAAAATTCATCGAAGCCAGAGACAAAATCAACGCAGCCATCGAGGCGGCGAAGGGATAAGGATGAAATACAAAAAGCGAAAAGTCGAAACCATATGCGCCGATTGCGGGAAAAAGTATGGTGAAAAAGGGGTTGTGGCAATGGGTTTTAAATGGTATTCAGGAAGGTGCGATATCTGCGGCAAGGACAAGCCGGTAACAAACGCCATTGATTTTGGGGTTTGAATGAAACAACCAAAAGAGAAAAGGCAGATAATGTGGATATGCGCTGACTGTGGGAATAAAAACGGAAAGGAAAGGGGAACGTTACACACGTGGCATATTGGAACATGTGACATCTGCGGAGAAAAAAAGGCAATAACCCAAGGAAGAGACTACGGGGTTTGAAATATGGTAACAAACAAACAGGTGATGTCCAAGCTTGAGAAATGGGCACAGGCGCGGGAAAGCTTTATGCACCCCAAGGCGCTACCGATGGACCCAGAACAGGTGCTTTTAAACCAAACAGGGAAAGGCGATCCGAGCGGGGCAAAACTCGACAACGCCAACATAACGCGGATCATCAGTGAGATGTGCGGGCGCGGCGCCGTGGTGGACGGCATGTTCGTTAGGTTGACGCAAGGGATGCAACGCCACCTGTCGGCCAGGCTATGGGGTGTGCCAAAAATAAAGGCCGATACTCAACAGGTTTTCCGCTCACTGGACAGGATCGGAAAAGTATTCGAGTGGAATGGGATCATCGGCCTTCCGTTCACCCGGTTTGATTGCGTGGTAAGAAACGAATTTGGGCGGTTGAAAATAATTAAAAAAAGTGCTTGACAGTTGTCATTTTTTCTGGTAGTTTTCACGTATGATCAGAGATTGAGGTAAACAAAACGCCATAAACAACGAGAAGCGAGACTTCTAGGAGTGAAGATTATGTGACTATTGTTTTTCGACGGAGTAACAACGAATTTAATCCGATTTTGACTAGCCCCTCTCGGGAGGGGCTTTTCCTTTGGGAAAACAATGGGTTTCGAAAAACTACTCTCCAAAAAGCTAACCTCAGTCGGCATAGGATCTGCTGCGGTTTACGGTATTGCGGTTGCTGGAATAGCTCCAATGGTCGCACTTCCTGCCATGTTGGTAATTGGCCTTATATCTTTATTCCAAATCCACAAGCAATCCAAGATTGACGAAAAGAAAGATCAATAATGGGCATACTTTCCAAGCTGTACGAATTGACAAACGAGATTAGAGACGCCAGGGAAGATGGCAAGCTTGATCCGTCCGAAGCTGGCGAAATCCTTGCCACGGTGGGCACACTCATTATCGAGGTTGGGAAGCTCATCCCTCACAAGGGTGTTGAGTTTATCCTTGATGGTATTGGCATGTTGATTTCCAAAATCGGCAAAAGCTTGCCGCATTTTAAATAATTTTCAGTTTACGGCACGGGTGACTACTCCCTCCAAAAGTAACTCCTCCTTGCTTTTTGTCGCCCGTGCTGTATAATCTTTGACATTACGCCGATATAGCTCAGCTGGTAGAGCAGTGGAAGTTGTAATCCACGTATTGTCGGGGGTTCGAGTCCCTCTATCGGCTTCGAATTTATTAATCTAGTTTTGCCCTGGGCGTCAATCTAACGCGTATAGATTGGACGTTTCGCTGGTTCAATTCCAGCCTGGGGCCATGCCCTTACTTTTTGGTAGATACGGCAACGGTGCCAAACAGTCTTGAAAACTGCGGCGTGTGAAAGCGCAGAGGGTTCGACTCCTTTATCTACCGCCAATCTCCCGGCTGCCCCCGGGTATGACGTTCTTTCCAATTTAGGCTGTGTGTCGTGGATATATTTTAAAATTTATCTACCTCGTGTTATCTCTAATTTTTAACCCATTAGGAGACCATTAAACAGGTCTGATTAAGGTCCCGAACTTTAGAAACCAACACGCACAACCGAACAGACTACCCGGTATGGTTCGCCCTGCCGGGGTAGTTTTAATTTTAAGGGAGATGACATGACAGTACCACCGCTTAAACAGTTTTTTCCTTGGATCGAAGGCAACTGGAAACCAACCGAGATGGTCAATATGTTCGGACCCTTTGAAATCCGCGCTTATGAAGTGTGCTGTGTCAACAAAGGGTTTGCCTGGAAGGTGGTTCATAATCGAGGCGGGACAGAGGAGATGATGATCGACCACCATGGAAAAAACCTACCGACCCTAGAGGATGCCATGAAGGCCGGTGAACGGGCCGTACAGAGCTTTGCTGATAGTTGGAATAGTAACAAACAGGAGGGATGATATGCTAAGTGACAAGTGGGAGTATAAACCAGTTGAATGTGTTTATCCTACAACCTTATCGTTTGATCAGATTTATGACATTAAACAGCTTTTACGTGGTGATCGTATTTCTATATCTGGGCATAGATGCCTTTCGAGTCTGGTTGGCGTAAAGGGCGTCCCGCAGGAACCAGCGAACGCAAAAATGGTTATAGCCGGTTCGCTTTTTAGGGTCATTGCCAAAGGGGCGGATGCGTCTTTTAGCTTCTCGATAATTTACAATGATCGCCTTCTTTCTCGCCGCAGCGGGTATGCGTCACTCCGGGAAGCACAAGAGGCCGCTGAGGAATACTTAACCCAAATGGGTAGTGCCTTGTCGAATTGGATGAATCGAAAAGCGGAACAACCACGCCCTGCAACATGGACCGGTTGATAACAAAGAGGATTAATATTTAGTGTGGCAAGTAAACTCACAAACAAACAAAAATGATAAAACTTAAACAACGAAATCTGTCAACCAGGAAAAAGCAACTTGAAGAAGCTGGAAAGGTTTTCAGGAAAAACGAAAAAGATTTTAAGATTTCCAGAAAAAGCGGCAATAGGAAAGCCGAATTAATAAGGGCAGAACGCCAAACGAAAGCACAAGATATCATTAAGGAATTAAGCCACGGAGCGCATCTTTACATAATTGGCAAGGGCGGTTTTTCTGTTATTGACTTAATTTTGGCACTATTAAAAAAGGCTGGACCATCTAATTTAGACGTTTCTACATGGACTATTGGCCCAAATGATATACATGAGGTCAATAACCTTGTGGAAACAGGCGATATACTAAACAGTAGATGGTTATTGGATCAATCAATGAACCGCCGAGAGTCGCCACGATACGCTCTCCTGTTAGAGATATTCGGATTACAAAACGTAAGACTTACACTGAATCACGCCAAAGTGTTTTTGATTTATAACGACAATTGGCACATTAGCCTGATGTCAAGTGCGAATTTAAATATGAATCCACGATACGAATGGTATGAAATAATTGATTGTCCTGATTTTCTTAAATTTACCAAGTCGTTTTTCGATGAATTTTTTACAAAATAAATTATGGCAAAATGCACAAAAAAAGAAAAATTACGGCGCACTTATGAGATAAAGGCGCTCCTGCTAGAGGGCGCAGCTAGTAATGAAATCCATGATTTTTCAATGGCAGAGTGGGGCATAAGCCCATCACAGACGCAGCGATACATTGCTGATGCTTATGATTTAATCAACGAAGAGGCGGCGAAATATTCACAAGCAACAACAGCGTGGCATTTTGAGTCGCGGCGGAGTTTGTTCGCCAAGTGCATGGATGTAAATGACTATGCAAATGCTAGGCAGATTTTATCCGACCTAGCGAAACTACAGGATCTTTACCCGGATTATAGAAAAGCTCAAAACGTAACCCACGAGCAAACGGGACCGCCCGTTATCCATATTGAAATGCACGAGACGCCAATTGATGACGATCTAAAGAAAAAAATAGAGTCCAAATTACAAACCAATGACAGCGACAACTAAACAATGGGATGCGGGGCCTTCACAACTTAAGTTCTTCAACGCCCACCATCCACGTAATTTGTTTTGTGGTGGTTGGGGGTCCGGCAAAAGCCTCATAGGTAGTCGAAAGGCCGCGCTAAGGTCAATACAGTACCCTAACTCATTGGGGCTTATATCGGCCAATACGGTGCGCCAACTACACCACTCTACTCTATCGGAGTTTTGGAAGGTGTTGCGCCGTGATTATGGATTAAGCAAAAATGAAGATTATGTATTTAATAAGCAACCACCTAAGCGGTGGGGTGTTCAGAGCTCAGTTGAGGACCACGATGGAGTCCTGACATATCGGTGGGGCGCACAGGTCGTTGTTAGATCCTTACACCACTATGAAGCCATTGAGGGATTGAATCTTGATTGGGCATGGATCGATGAAGCCTGGGACGCCAAGCAAGAGGCTATTCAGACTGTCATTTCTCGTTTGCGCGGGAAAAACACGCCAAGCCCGGAATTGGACGTTACGACCAGGCCAAACGGCTATGATTATATATGGGAATTCTTCAAAGATAAAGTCGATAAGAACCCTGAATTAGAAAAAGAACGTTGGCGAATACAGGGATCTACATTTGAGAATGCAAAATACCTTGCCGACGGTTATATTGACGGACTTCTAAATACGTTAAGTACTCAACAGGCCCGACAGATGATTTATGCTGAGTGGATTAATATCCATTCCGGACGCTGTTACAAGTCCTTCGATGAAACACTAAACGTCCGCCAGGACGCCGTTTACAACTCCATGTTGCCGGTCTGGTTAACATGTGATTTCAACGTCGATCCGATGTCTTGGTTGGTTTGCCAGCCATGGCACGGACGCAAATTAGACGACAAGCTATTGCAGCCCGAATCCTTGGCAGTGGTAGATGAAATCGTTATACCGGATTCGACCACGCAAGAGGCCATAAACGAGTTTAGAAGCCGTGGCTATGGGGACGCTCCCCACCGGGTTACGGTGTTCGGCGACGCCGCTGGTAACAGTCGAAGCACATCGGGGTTTTCCGATTATCTGATAATCAAGAATGCAGGTTTTCGCAACTTCGACATTCCCAATGCAGACCCTAGGCAGATAGACCGGATAAACGCCACAAACGGCAAGCTAGGCAATGCAAACGGCGTCATAGGGGTTGTCATCAACCCCCAGTGCCATGAGTTAATAACGGATCTTTCGCAGGTAGGCTATAAACTCAACACGCGGTCCATTGACAAGGCAGACCCGAAGAGAACACATACAAGTGACGCGCTGGGCTACCTAATCTATAGAAAATGGCCAATTCGGTCCTTGAACACCATCAAGGTAGTGGGAGACGGTTTTTGATCCTATTCAGATCCACATTCAAACAAGCATATGCTCGTATCGTGTTCAAGAGCAAAATGCCCTTCAACATCTTTGGCGTAAAGAAGATCATCCATAAGGACGGATTTTTTACTATCCGAACCGCCAATGAATCTAAGATATATTCACAAGACGAAATAAAAAATATCCACGCCCTCAAGGGCCTCATTAAAAAAGACAAAATCATATCTGAAAAAGGCGGGTTTTAATGTCCGACGAAGATACCACGCAGAGCGAACGATACACCGATATAGAAAAGTATCGTGGATACTATAATGGCGACCTTGATAAGCACTACACCGGATTTAAGGATAGGTTTTCCAATAAAGCATCGACCGATACTGATATCATAGCTAAAGAGGCCGTGCCAGTCCAAAATGAAATGCGCGTGGTTATCCAAAAGCGCAACGCCCTAGTCCCCCTGGACCCGATTAATATCACAGTGATGAAGGACGGCGAAGAGGACGAAAAGCTAACCGAAGAGGCTCAAACATGGGCGAATAATGATAACTTTGAATCTGGCGTAACGTTAAATGAAGCCGTATCCACGTATTATGAGCGCGGCGTGGTTGACGGGGAAGCTCCTGTATTAATGCGCCTTAAGGACAACACGCCCAAGGTGCGCATGATTGACGATCTGGGCTTCGAAATCAACACGGACCCGGAAAACATTGACAACATCAGTGCCTACGTCAAGTCGTATCACTCTAACTCATATGTGACCGATGAAGATAAGGACGCAACGTCAACCGTAAACGTAATTAGAACGATCACGGAAAAGGATGTCGTTACAACCGTCGGCGGCGGAGCGTCAAAGACAGTCCCCCACAACTTCGGGTTTATACCCGTTGTTCTGTTTAAACGTGAGGAGATCCTAGGCGATCCGCACGGACGCCCCCTGCCTACCGATCTATTGGAGGCACAGGACAATTTAACCCGTGTCAACCTTGAGATTGCCCGGGCCAATAAGTACGGTCCTTGGGGCTTATATTGCCGCGAAGAGGGTGGTGGTAGTGGCGGATCATTGGCCGATGGTAATGTGACATTTCAGCCTGGTACGCTTTGCGATTTCCCAATCAAGAAAGTATCCGGCAACGGAGCCGACGATTCTTTATACAAAGAGAAAGACCAATATGAGATTCACCTGTATAGCCTAGCCGGACTGAAAAAGACCACGCAGGACAACGTAGGGCAGACCGTCAACACATCAGGCAAGGCCCTCGTTATTCTAAACGCAGAAGGCCGCGCACAGGTGGCTAAGGAGCGCACAAGGCTTGCTCGCTTCGTTGCTCGTATCGTTGAAAACAGCCTGATTATGACTAAGAAGATCGGGATAGATGACCGGGACAAGATCCGGGTTATCGTTGAATTCCCGAGTATGGAACAAGATGACCCGGCGCATACCTTAGAGGTCGCCAAGATGCTTGATTTAATGGGACACTCTAAGGAGGCATTGCGCCAAATGGGATTCGAAGATGAAAAGATAGATTCTTTATATGAAGAGCAGGATGAGGCCGGCGGTCCACTTTTGGATGAGATGAGGGACGCCAACGCTAAACAACAGGAAGAGGATGAGGGGGAATAATGGACTGGGTTGAAGCGATCTTTATTTTGATGGTCGTGTTGGCTTTTTGCGCGTTAATAATAGTCCCTGTATTTTGGGGCTTTTTTGCAGACGTATCTGACGATGATGACGATGGCGACACTGATGACGACTTGTTTTTGTCTTACGACGCCATGCCCGCAACGCCGGAGGGCGAAATAAAGAAGATATTAAGCAGGTTCAACCAATGCGATCAAATACTTGAATGCAAAGAGTTTATAGGAACATCGTGGCAAGTTCACGTGTCTGCATGTCTAGGCATTGGCCAATCATACGAGGCGTTCTATATGCCCAAGACTGGCAAGGCCTATATCGTAGTTATTGACGAGAACGATATTCCGACACTTAGCGAATATGGATATAAATGAAACCAATCGACTTCGAAAATCTATCCGATAAAGTCTTAAAACGTTACGTAGCCAGCCTGAAGGACGCTGAAAAAGCCGTTGCTAAAACTATACAAAAACAGCTTGCGCGGGTCGCTTTATTGGACCCCAGGAGCAAAAAATATCGCAAAGAGTATAACAGGCTTTTGAGTGAAATCCAGGCTGAGCTACGAACGCTTGATAGTGCGCTGAAAAGTGGGAACAAGGTAACGTTACAGGCTATCCAAGACTCTCATGCAGCATGGGGCGAATCAGTACTTGGGAGCCGGGGCGTAAACACCCTACAGGGCCTTGTAGCTTCACAGACAACCGGTAGAAATGGCAATCTCAGGCTATTCGAAAACCAGATCGCGGAACAACTAGATACCCTCGGAATCAAAATCAAGGGGCAAGTTAACAGCTATATGGAAGCGGTCAATAGGCAGCTTCAATTAGGGGAAACAGCACAATTATCTGTAGATGACGTTGTGAGGCGCATTAAAACGAACGCCTTTGGGTTGGCCCCTAAAACACCATCGGGAGCGTTAACAAAGAACCTCCGGACGATTACCAGAACCTACGTTGCTGAGGTTGACACCAACTCAAAACTAGCTTATGGTAGAAACGACCCTGATATAGTCGGGGTGGAAATCGAACGAGGACCGGGTGAGTGTTCCAGCAACGTTTGCGGTGACGCATTAGGGGGGATAGCAGAAGGTGAAACGGCAAGCTTTCTTTATAAAGAATATCAGCCATCACTACCTCCATTCCATCCCAATTGCAACTGCTTGGTTGTTGGATACATCTACAAAGACGACACGGAGCTTATCGAAGAGGCCCGGGCGTTTGGGAAGTCAAAGCTCAAGGGAAACCAGGTTTACGCGATTGCCGTTACTGGTAATTGGCAAGCCGCAAATGAATTGGCCAGGAAGTTAAACAAGGCGAAAAAGTAACGACGTACGGAGTTAACAGAAACAACTTAGGGGTAAGTTATGAGAGAACAAAAGAAGCGGATTATTAAAAAAACTAAACTTCAATTTTGTTGTGGAGCGATGGCGCAAGCCTTTGCCGAGGGCGGTAGCGCATCTTCATTATTTTGGAGCATATCAAAAAACCCCAAGATGGGCATTCGTGTAGGCCAAGATAAAAGAATCCTACATATTTTATACTGCCCAAACTGCGGTAAGCCTGTCGAGGTCGAAGTTGGAAAAGATGAGGAACATCCAAACTCAGGGGAATAACTAAGGAGGAAACGATGGTTTATTCTAAATCAAAAGCAGTGACAATCAAAGAAGGCGACCAGGAAATTACGCTCGTTGACAACGAGTCCATCCACATCGCGAAAGACGCGCTCAAACTTTGGCGTGAGGCATTTGAGCTGGTTTATATGACTAGCACGACAGGCCCCGAATACGACAGCCCGCCCGACGACGACAGCGATAAGTGGACAAGCGAAGTGCCAGAGGTAAGCGGCTGGTATGCTTGCGAGTCTAGAGAACTTGAGTTAAGGGAAGAGATTCTTTTTGTGGACGATGATGGCGACGTTGTATTAGCAGGGGCAGACGACGCGTATACCCCTAGCAAGTTTAAACGGCATTATCCTGACGCTATTTTTTGCCCTGTATCGTTTCCATCACCACCAACGGACAAGTAAGACAAATAACTAACCCCGGGGCATAGGGCACCGGGAAAAACTACATAAAGGCGATCGAACCCATAGCGGGGGCGGTCGCCTTTTTCATTTGGAGAAAAGGATTCATGGCAGACGAAACTAAAGAGGGCACTGAAGATCAGGGCACTCAAGAAAACGAAGCGGATGAAAACCAAGTACAGGCTGCAAAGTTCACCTACGAGCAGGCAATTGCCGACCCCGAAATAAAGCGGGAAATCGATAAGGTGCGCGACCAGGCTGTTACCCAGGGGATTCAAACCTTCCAAGAGAACCAAGCTAAGAAGGCGCTAGACGCACAGGAAGAGGCTAAAAAGCGACCGATGATATGCCGGAATGGGCTAAGTCGCTACAGGAAGATATTCAGGGCCTTAAATCAGAAAAGGAAAAGGCCAGCCTGAAGGATAAAATTAAAGCCGCCGGTCTTGAAGAATTCGCTGAGTTTATTGCAAGCGAAGATCAAATCGAGACATTTAAGGCTAAGCTTCCTGCCATTGCTAAAGCGGCCAACAAAGTAGACGACCTGAATCCGCAGAGTACGTCACCCAAGACCGTTCGCATTTCGCCTGAAGAGCAGGCTATCGCCCGTGATCGCGGGTTGAGCGATGCCGAGTACGTCTTATGGCGTGACGATCCAGAGGAAGCAATTAAACAATTACAGAAAACTAAGGAGAAAAGCTAATGGCTTTTGAATTTGCCCATTACATTAATGGGTCTACACAGGCCCGAGAAATCACCATGGTAATGAAGGATGCTATTTCCGTTACCTTGGGTGATATGGTCGAAGTTGATACCAGTGAGGCCGATTTTGGCGTCTCAGGATCTACCACACTTTTGGGCGTCTCAGCTGAATCCGTTGACAACGCCGCCGACGGCGAATCTTTGAAGATCATTGATGGCTTTAACGCTGTCTTTTCCATCGTTGACGCCAATGCCAGAGTTACCGGGGCCGCCCTGGACATTAACGGCACATATGACGGCGTTACCACCGATTCCAATAGCGACGTTGTTGTTGTTGAAGATTCCACCGCAACCGAGAAAACACTTGTTATGATTAGGCCGTCTGTGCATATCTTCACTACCGCGACTTAATCAACGCAAAAACTAGACCCGTTTTTAAAACTACATTGGGTGTAATCAACTTTCGATTGCCCAAGGAGCAAAAATAATGACTATGATTTCCGCCAATTGGGGAAACTTACTTGAGCCTGGATTGCGAAAAGCGTTTTTCGCTGGTATGGCCGAGTTGGACCCCGTTTACTCTAAACTCTTTAACGTTCAAACATCCGGCCAAGCCAATGAGGACGACTTGGTTATTGCTGGTCTTTCTAAGTGGGGCGCTCGTGAGGATACCGAGGCTATCATCCTTGATAAAATGGAAGAAGTCGGAACCGTAACTTACACCCACGAGACCTATCGCGAAGGGTTTCAAATTGCTAGGTCTCTTTGGGAAGATAAAAAATATGGTGTCTTTGAAAAGTGGTCTCAGCAGCTTGGTATGGGCGCTGGACGTGCTACCGAAAACCTCGCTGCTGGCATTTTTAATAATGGCTTTAGCGGTGGACAGGCCGGTGTCGATGGATCGCAACTGTTTGCAGACGCCCACGCGCTGAAGCGTAGCTCTTCCACCAATGATAATAGGGCTGTATTGGCGCTTACTGCTGACAATCTTGCTGTAGCAATTACCCAAATGAAGGGGCAGCTTGATGAGGCCGGTGAAAAGATTTACGTGCAACCCAAGATTCTCTTGGTTGCTCCCGGTTTGGAATTCCAAGCTCGCAAACTGATCGAATCTGCCGGTTATCCAGGTACTGGCAACAACGATATCAATCCTCTCAAAGGCTACCTCGAGGTCGTTGTATGGCCGTATCTGTCTGATGCTACTGCGTGGTTCTTGGTTGATCCTAGCATGGCTGAATTGAACTTCTTTTGGCGTATTAAACCCGAGTTTTATATGGACGAAAAGCGAAGCGGAACAAACGTGATTTACTTCGAGGGTCGTTGTCGTATGTCTTGTGGTTTTTCCCACCATCTGGGAACTCTCGGTTCCACTGGTGGCGACTGATCCTAATTAAATGGGCGGGGGGAAACCCCCGCTCTTCCTTTGGAGAAAAACAATGTCTGTTAAATCCTATCCCGCCAGAATTGGCGGTAAACGACCCATGGTAGAGGTTGCGCCGAAAGGCCAGCCCGAACCCGAGCCAAAACCAGAACCCGAAAAAGAACCTGTAAAAAAGGATAAGAAATAAATGAATTTCAAACATACTCTTTTCATTTGCCTTGCCATTATATTGGTTGGCGCGCTTGCTTATGCTGGCACTACCCACTTTACGGCACTAGAGGCTGAAGATATCACAGCAACCGACGACATGTCTTGTAATGACGACATGACGATTGGTGGCGATCTTACCGTTACCGGCGCGTTTTCAACCGCAGCTATTAGCCTAGGCGACGATGAGCCCCTTAATTTTGGTGCAGTGCCGGACGTTATTTGCAAATATGATGAGGCTGGCACCGACAGATTGCTTTGTACTTTCGCCGCCGCAAGCGGGCTTAACGTTGCGACTGGTAACATGTTTGTTGGCAATGGCGTACCTCTTCATACCCCCGATGGCGAAGATTTTTATGTAGAAGGATCATCCGAGCTTACAGGACACGTTTATACTAAAGCTAACGTTTACCTTGTAGACGATGCAATCCTCGCCTTTGGCCAATCTAATGACGCTTATTTCTGGTATGATGAAGCCACAGACGACCTCTTTAAGCTCACCGTAGCAAGCGCCGCAGGTGGATTACAACTTCAGGTCGGTAATCTCTTTATAGGCAACGGTAGCCCGGGCCAAACTATTGATGGTGAAGATCTTTATGTAGAGGGTTTGGCCGAAATTGACGGCATCCTTTATGCTGACGGTGGCATCTCTACCGCCGCCGATATTTCCGCCGGTGAAGCTACTCTCACCGCTATCGTTCTTGGCGACGATGAAGAGATCGCAATGGGCGCAGACGATGATTGGTCCATTAAAATGGATCCTGACGCCGGTGATTCTCTAGTCATTGAAGCCGCCCTCGCTACTCAGTACGCCGTTATTACAAAGGGAA
>Ga0307928_10003253_pt1 | contig 12404 bp, 16 predicted proteins | sample AceLakmetagen232_FD_201815 | JGI IMG/M metagenome (GOLD analysis project Ga0307928, IMG submission 201815) | Saline water microbial communities from Ace Lake, Antarctica - #232 | ecosystem: Environmental > Aquatic > Non-marine Saline and Alkaline > Saline | place: Antarctica: Ace Lake... | reverse complement strand
TTCGATTGTAAAGACATCTTCAATTCCCATTAAGAATGGCTCATCCACAGGTCTTATTGGCTCTGGGATATAAGTATCAAGAGCTTCTATAAGTTCAAGTATTGGTTTAGCAGCTTCATCATCAGCAGATTCTGCTTCTAATGCTTTCAATGCTGAACCTTTTATAATAGGAGCATTATCTCCATCAAATTTATACTTATTAAGTAATTCTCTTACTTCTGCTTCAACCAATTCAATCATCTCTGGATCATCTACCATATCAGTTTTATTTAGGAATACTACTATAGAAGGTACTCCAACTTGTCCTGCTAATAGAATATGCTCTCTTGTTTGAGGCATAGGACCATCTACTGCTGATACTACTAAAATTGCACCATCCATTTGTGCAGCACCAGTAATCATGTTTTTAATATAATCACTATGTCCTGGACAATCGATATGAGCATAATGTCTTTTATCAGACTCATACTCAACATGAGCAATATTAATAGTAACTCCTCTTTCTTTCTCTTCAGGAGCTGAATCAATCTGATCCATTCCTTTTTTACTTACCTCATTGCCTTTCTTGCCTAATACATTCAAGATAGCAGCAGTTAAGGTAGTTTTACCATGATCAACATGACCAATAGTACCCACATTCAAGTGAGGTTTATTTCTTTCGAATTTTTCTTTTTCTGCCATATTTTTAATATGTAAATTTTAATTAATTATACGTATATTAATGAAATAATTTTAAAAGTCAACCCCTAAGAGAGACTATTGTTAGACTACCATTAAAATGGCAAGTCTTCAACAGTAAGCTCGTCGTTAGAAACTTCCTCTTGAGTTAGAAATTCTGTGTTTTGAGTATCCTCTATTAGATGAGGTTTGTCAAGCGGTAGTGATTCTTGTGCTCCTTCGAATTTTGACACCACCATAACAGGAACTCCGTCCTCTACGATTATGATCTTAGCATTCTCTTTGTCTAAGATGTTTTTTAGTTCTTTTATATCCATATTTTTATTTATTTCTGTTTCCCCTCTACGATTGCTTCTGTAATATTCCCTGGTACTTTCTCATAATGACTAAATTCTATTGAGAAGCCTCCTCTTCCATGTGTCATTGATCTTAATGCAGTAGCATATCCAAACATTTCAGACAATGGAACAAAACCTTCAATAACCTTCATCTTCCCTCTATCAAAACTTTCTTTAATTCTTCCTCTTCTTGAATTTAGATTTCCTACAATATCTCCGAAAAATTCATCAGGTATTGTAACTTCAATTCTCATAACAGGTTCTAATAAAGTAGGTTTGGCAGCCCTGGCTGCTTCTTGAAATGCCATAGATCCTGCAATCTTAAATGCTGCTTCGGATGAATCTACATCATGGAAAGTTCCGTCATAAAGAATTGCTTGAATATCAACCATTGGATATCCAGCGATTACACCCTTTGTCATAGCTTCTTCAATACCCTTTCTAACGGCTGGAATATATTCCTTAGGAATAACTCCACCTTTAATTTCATCAAGAAATTCAAATCCTTCTCCCGGTTCTTTAGGTGAAACTTTAATCTTAACGTGTCCATATTGTCCACGACCACCTGATTGTTTAATATATTTAGCTTCCCTATCTGCATCAATAGTAATAGTTTCCTTATAGGCTACCTGAGGTCTTCCAATATTGGCTTCAACATTAAACTCTTTCTTCATTCTGTCCACTAGAATTTCCAGATGTAATTCTCCCATTCCGGACATAATTGTTTCTCCTGTCTCTTCGTCGGTTTTAATTTTGAAAGTTGGATCTTCTTCAGATAATTTTTTAAGAGCCATTCCCATCTTTTCCTGATCAGCTTTAGTCTTGGGCTCAATTCTGATAGAAATAACAGGCTCTGGAAATGTAATAGATTCTAATACTATTGGATTTTCTATTACTGTTAAACTATGTCCAGTTTCTACATCCTTTAAACCAATTGCAGCAGCAATATCTCCTGCATACAATTCTTCTACATCTTCTCTATCATTGGAATGCATCCTAACCATTCTACCAAGTCTTACTTTCTTTCCAGTGGTAGAATTTAATAAGGTAACTCCTGATTTTAATGTTCCTGAATAAATTCTAAAATATGTTAAAGCTCCTACAAATGGATCTGTAGCAATTTTAAATGCTAATCCTGAAAATGACTCTTCATCTCTAGGACTCCTAGTTTCTTCTTCTTTAGTCTTTGGATTTATTCCTTTAATTGGAGGTAAATCAATAGGACTTGGTAAATAATAAATTACTGCATCTAATAATGGTTGCACTCCTTTATTCTTCAGGGCTGAACCACAAAATACAGGAACTAGATTATTTCCAATAGTGCCTTTTCTTACAGCACTTCTTATTTCATCAACCTCTAAATCTTGGCCAGCTAAATATTTTTCTAATAAAGCATGATCTTCAGCAGCTACTTTTTCTAACATCTTTCCTCTCCATTCTTGTGCTTTTTCTTTTAGATTTTCAGGGATTTCAATTGTTGCTACATTTTCACCCATTTGGCCATCAAAAGTATAGGCCTTCATAGTAACTAGATCAACGACTCCTTCTAACTCAGATTCTGCTCCTATTGGAATCTGCATAGCAACTGCATTTGGAGTTAATCTATCCCAAATAGTTCCTAAACTAAATTCAAAAGAAGCTCCTGTTCTATCTAATTTATTAATAAAACAAATTCTTGGAACCTCAAACTTATCAGCTTGATGCCAAACTGTTTCCGATTGAGCTTCTACTCCAGCAACACCATCAAACACAACAACAGCGCCATCTAACACTCTTAAAGATCTCTGTACTTCGGCTGTGAAATCAATATGTCCGGGAGTATCAATAATATTAAACTTATGTTGATTGGTTTTATCAGTACCATCAGCTAAAGGATGCCAAAAACAAGTAGTAGCAGCGGAAGTAATAGTAATTCCTCTGTCTCTTTCTTGTTCCATCCAATCCATAACAGCTGCACCTTCGTGCACTTCTCCAATTTTATGTGAAATTCCAGTATAAAATAAAACACGCTCACTTACTGTGGTTTTACCCGCATCAATATGAGCGATAATACCAATATTTCTATATTTCTCTACAGGGTATTGTCTAGGCATATATATTTACCAAGCAAAATGTGCAAAGGCCTTATTAGCTTCAGCCATCTTATGAACATTCTCTTTCTTTTTAATAGCTTCTCCTTCACTATTGGAAGCTTGTATTAATTCTTTCGCTAGTTTATCTTTCATTGGTCCGTTTCCTTTCTTCGCAGCAGCTATAACCCAACGGAAAGCCAAGGCAATTCTTCTATCCTTTGAAACTTCCATAGGTACTTGGTAATTAGCACCACCGATTCTTTTGCTTCTTACCTCTAATACAGGTGAAGCATTCTGGATTGCTTTTTCAAAAATCTCTACAGGATCTTGTTTTGTTTTTTCTTTTATAATATCAAAAGCATCATATACTATTCTAGTAGCAATTGTTTTTTTACCTCTTTCCATAATATAGTTAATTAGTTTAGAAACAACTACGTTATTATATTTAGAATCTGGCTCTATGATATGTTTTTTATATTTAGGCATCCTTCTTTGCTCCGTATTTACTTCTTGATTGTTTTCTACCTGATACACCAGCTGTATCTAGAACACCACGTACAACGTGATATCTTACACCAGGAAGATCTTTAACCCTTCCTCCTCTGATTACTACAACTGAATGCTCTTGTAGATTATGTCCTTCTCCTGGGATATAAGCACTAACTTCCATTCCATTGCTTAATCTAATCCTAGCCACCTTTCTTAAAGCAGAGTTAGGTTTTTTAGGTGTTACTGTAAAAACCTTAACACAAACCCCTCTCTTAAATGGAGACGGATGTTTTTTAGGTCTATTTTTTAAGTTATTAAAACTAAAACCCATAGCAGGTGCTTTGCTTTTCTTAACATTCTTTTTTCTGGGTTTCTTAATTAGTTGATGTATTGTAGGCATTTTTTATATTAAAAAAATTACGCATCGCGCTACTATTTATTTAGCAAATTAATAGGACATTGTCAAACTCTATCAACTTCCTATTATAGCTGATGTTAACCATACTACCAGTTTTGATAATAAAGGCAAGAACGAATATATTACTAAAAAAAATATCATAAACCCATATCTAGCGAATACCATCTTTAGTTTTTGAGATTTAATAAAGGTAAATAATATTTTTGAACCATCTAGTGGTGGTATTGGTATTAAATTAAATAATCCTAATATTAGATTAATTTGTACTATGTATAAGAAAACCATCAACATTCCAGGAATAGTATAAATCACTGGAATAAATCTCAATGATAAACCAAATATTACAGCTAGAGAAAAATTGGCCAAAGGTCCAGCTATAGCTACTTTAGCACTTCCATATTTAGGATCTTTCAACTTATATGGATTGTATGGAACAGGTTTAGCCCACCCAAATATAATTCCACCCATACCTAATGAGCTTAACAATATTAAAGCCCCTGGCACTATTATAGATCCTACTAGATCTAAGTGCTTTATTGGATTTAAAGTTAACCTACCTGCCATTTTGGCGGTGTCATCCCCCAATGAGAACGCAACATAACCATGAGCTAATTCATGAAGCACTACAGAAAATAAAAAGATTATTATAAATATTATTATTTCTAAACCTAACATTATAATTATATTAACAAATTGCTCACATAAAAGAAAGCATCCGTATGACTTGCCAAAACAAAAAAAATAGTTTACAATCACAACACAGAAATTTAATAGAAATTTATGGGTAGAGAATGTGCAATTTGCAAAAAAGGAACAACTGTTGGAAGGAAATATAATAAGTTAATGTCTAAATATAATCCTTCTCCTAAGAAAAAAATAAAACCTAATTTACAATGGGTTACTTTAGCTGATGGAGGTCGTATAAAAGTTTGCAGTAGATGCAGAAAGACTCTTCAAAAATCAGCTTAATCTTACTAAAGAACTAAAAACCGCTATATAGCGGTTTTTTGTTTACTATTTACACTCTAATAGTTCTTTTAGTTGATCTGTATTCCTATACCCTGTAAGTACCTCCCCTTCAACCACGAATGTAGGAACTCCTTCGAAACTGTGATCTATGGAATCTTTATTAACATCTCGAACATCCACATTAACTCCTAATTCTGTAAGCACCTCTACACTACCATCATTCCAAACCTGTTTACAGAAACCACAATGTTCTGAATGATAAAATATAATCTCTGTAATAACACATGAAGACTCTATAGTTTGTGGTTCTTCTATAACAGATTCTACGACGGGCTCCTCTACAATAAGTTTTTCTATTACAATGCCTTCTTCTTTCTCCGTTGGCCATAGCAGTAATAAAGTAATTAAAACTGCAACGACTATCAAAATTCCTATTAACAGTAGCTTATTCATGTATTTTAATTAATAACATGCCTCATTGTAACACAAAAACCACTAATGTGGTTCTAAAAAAGAACAAAGAGCAGATGTAATATCTGCTCTTTCGTGGGGTGAAACAAGAAGGGAGCACAACTCTCTTATAGTTCCAACTCCTGGTTCTCTAGTCGAGTCCAGGGGCAGCTGGGAACGAACTAGTTTCTAGCTCGCTCTCAGCTACTCCCGGAGGACAGGAGTAACCGTTTTTGTAAAATGTACTAACGTACAATTACAATAGTAACATAGTATATCTAATTTGTCAATAGACCTATAACCTTTTCAAAATCTTTACCTTTATATCCTCCTCTTGGTAACATCTTTACCATATCATTAACATATCTAGGCACCACATGAAAATGAACATGATCTACACCCTGTCCTGCCATAATACCGTTCCTTTGAAAAATATTTATAGCTTCTGCTCCTAATTTATCTTTTTGTAACTTAGCTACTTTCTGAACTTCTACAATTAATTTTTGTAACTCATCTGCTGGAATATCAAATACGTCTTGATAATGTTTCTTAGGAATAACTAATGAATGACCTCTCGTATAAGGATCAATATCTAAAAACACGAAAACATCATCTGTTTCATATATTTTATGAGCTAATATTTGACCATCTAATATTTTACAAAAAACACAATCTTTCATATATATTTATTTTTTAATTATTCCCCCACCTAAACAAACATCTTTATCATAAAAAGCAGCTATTTGTCCTGGGGTAACAGCGCGTTGAGGATTCTTAAATATTAATTGTTTTTTGTCTAAATCCAATTTAGCCTCAGATAATTCTTGTCTAAACCTTACTTTCGCTAAAACCTTCTTCGGAATATCTTTTCTCAATAAATTAATACTCTTTAAATTAACTATTTTTGTATCAAGATCTTTCTCGTCTTTAGTAACAATAACATCACTACCATTAAATCCCATAACATAATATGGACCTCCGTGTAATTTAATTCCCTTCCTTTGACCTATAGTATAAAAATATAGTCCATTATGTTGACCAAGCACATTCCCCTTTTTATTTATAATATTTCCTTTCTTAAATCCTAAATTTTCCTCGATAAAAGAATCCATATTTTTGGTAAAACATAAATCTTGGGATTCTCTAATCAAATACTTAATCCCTTGTTTTTTAGCAATAGAATATATTTCTTTCTTTTCATAGCCAGTAATAGGAAATATTAACTTCTTCAATTGAGATCTTTTCAATAAACAAAGGAAATAACTTTGATCTTTATCTGAAGACTGAACTAATTCTCCATCTCTCATAGTTGCATAGTGGCCTGTAGCGACTAAATCTGCATCCTTCTGCTTCGCAAAAGCTATTAGACTATCAATCTTGGCGTAACGATTGCACATTACACAAGGATCAGGAGTTTCATTCTTTTTTAATGAATTTAAAAAATAATCAATAACATTTTTTTTAAATAAATCTTTTGAATTTAAAACAACATGTTGGCATCCATATTTCTTACAATTAGCTTTAGCTATTTTAATTCCTTCAGTTAAGTCATTGCAACCAAAATCTAAAGTTACTCCAATAACATCAAAACCCTGCTCTTTCAAAAGATACAGGGCAACACTGGAATCTACTCCTCCAGACATTCCTAATATTACTTTATTCTTCATGCAAATCTTCTTCTTTCTGAATCCAATCTTTATATTTTACCTCTACTTCCTTTCTCTCTTTTTCCAGCTCTTGATGTCTTCTCTCTAGAAATTCCGAAATCTCTTTTTTATTCTTAGACAAATAATCATAAATAGCTTCCTGTAAGGCATCTATAGATAATACTGAACAATGGATCTTAACAGGTGGCAATCCGTCTAATTCATTCAAAACATCATCTTTAACTATTTTTAATGCATCTTCTATTGATCTTCCCTTAACCATATCTGTAATAATGCTACTTGATGCAAGTGCTGCAATACAACCAAAAGTCTCAAATGTAATATCTATAATCACATCATCCTTAACTTTAATATAGAGCCACATAACATCACCACATACTGGATTCCCTACTTTCCCTACCCCATCATAATCTTTCATCTTGCCGGCGTTTTTTGGCTTTCTAAATAAATCTAAAACTTTTTTTGAATATGCCATATTAAAATGGAGAAATATCTCTTAATTTCTTAATTATTTCTTGTAAAACTTTAACAGTCTTATCTATCTCTTTTTTTGTATTAAATTTACTCAATGTAATCCTTATAGTGCTATTTACTTCTTGGGGATTTAAACCAATAGCTAATAAACTTTGATTAGGTTCCAATGAATTAGAATTACATGCCGAACCAGTAGCTATACATATCCCCTCCATATCTAAAGAACCTACAATAGCCTCTCCTTCTATCTTTGGAATAGTCATACTAATTACATGAGGCAAATCTTTAGATAAATTGATTCTTATATTATCTATCTTATTCAATTGATTAATAAAATAATCTTTTAGTTCTCTAATATATTCTACCCTATGATCTATAATAGCTGACGTACCAAAACCCACAATTGCAGGAACATTCTCTGTTCCTGATCTCATCCTATTTTCATGACCTCCTCCATGTTGCCACTCATCTATTCTGACTCCTTTCTTAATATATAAAGCACCAATACCTTTTGGTCCGTGAATTTTATGGGCATTAATACTAATTAGATCTGCCATAATCGGAAACTTAGTAAAACTTTGGCATGCATCTGTGTGTAAATATATATTTCCACATATATTTTTAATTTCTTCTAAATTTTGTATCGTGCCGAACTCATTATGTCCATGAATAATACTCACCAATATAGTTTTATCTGTAATGGCTTCTTCTAATCCTTTTACGTATCCATTTTCATCAACATCTAAATATGTCACCTCAAATCCCTGTGTTTCTAACCACTTACATACATTAATTACCGATTTATGTTCTATTTTAGTTGTTATAATATGATTACCCTTATCTCTATTGCTAAAAGCGATTGATTTAATAGCAAAATTATTACTCTCTGTTCCACCGGAAGTAAATATTATTTCTTCTGAATTAACATTTAATTTTTCTGCTATTTGCTTTCTTGATTTTTCTATTGCTTCTTTAGCTTCTGCTCCCAACTTATATATTGCAGAAGCATTACCATATTTTTCCTTAAGGAATGGAAGCATCGCCCTTAATACTTTAGGGTCTATTTTAGTTGTCGATCCATTGTCTAAATAAATACTCATATATCTAATAGACCCTGTGACTGGTTATTTTCCGGAGACTTGTTTAAAGTTGGTTGTCCTCAAGAATAACCCGCGAGTCATTCTGCTTTGGATTCCCTACGAAAAATTGTGCCGGAAAATAGTGTCCAGTGATACAGGGTCCTTACTTACCTTAACTCTGAGAATAGGGTTATGTCAAATTATAAATAATGTTAAATTATAGATGATCTGACGTGTAAGGAGGTGATTAACATGAAGAATTCTTCTAGAATGTCTTCTGGATGGGATTGGAACAACGGATGGCTCTAACCCGAGCTCATGTCTCGGGCAATACTTCCGTTAACTACAACCCGTCAATTCACTTCCAGGACCACGTCCCAATCCAGTTCCAGGACCAGGCATCTGGCTAGATACACTAAAGCAGATGTCAGATCACGAGGGCTGATCTTTAACGATCAGCCCTCACCCAACAAAAAACTCCTTACGGAGTTCTTTTTTTATCAAACAAACTATATTAATTTATTTTGTTTTTTCTCTTCTGAAATTTTATATTCAATAATTTTTAAAAATTTTCTTGCAATTTCAATTAAATTTTGAGCTTCTGTAGAAGAAACAATCCCTTTGGCAGAATAAATTAAATCATTCCTCTTCTTCCTAGCTTTATCAAACCTATTCACTAAATCTTTATATTCTTTTCCTAGAATTATCTCACAGAATTCTACTGTTGTTTTGTGAGAACGGATTACTTTAGGTCTATATCCAAGAGAAAACATTAATGATCTTCCGGCTATCAACATTGCTTTGTATGCCAATTCGAAAGAATCTTCTTCATTCTCTTTTAATAATATCTTTGAACTTTTCAAAGTATTCTCTGATTTTAAAAACATTCTATCAACTTCTTGAAAGCTAATACTTTTCTTCTGGATTGAACCATCATTTAATAATTGTTTCAAGCTCATTTTTATTACCAATTAAGAATATTTTTTCATTAAAAATTATATCTTTTAAAAAAACATCGTCGCTTATCCTTTTCTTAAGCTCCTTCTCAGAAAACAACGTATAATTAACTTCTCTAGACAGTTTTTTTTCTGCAACTCTTAAAACTTTAGCTAATTTATCCTCATCTATATCCCCTGATACAAAAATGTCTATATCACTTAAACTATTCTCTGTTTTCTTCGCAATGGAACCATAAATAAAACAAATTTTAATATTTTTAATTTTTAATAAACAATCTTTTAATATTGCTTCTAAGCCAATCGTTTTAGAAACTATTTCCTTGACCTCCATAAAAATAGACGAATCTGTATTTAAGAAATAATAAACTTGATTACCGACTCTTTCTTTTATAAAAAGTCCTCCTTTTTCTAAAGATAAAAGCTCTCTGCGAATATTACCAACTGAGATATTAAGAATTTTCTCTAATTCCCTAAGATAGTGCTTTCTATTCACATCTGAAAAGAAAAATCTTAATATTATCTCCCGCGTTTTAGATTTTTTTAATTTTAATATATCCATAATTATTGTAGTCTATTATGACTACAATTGTAGTCAATATTGACTACAATGTCAAATCAATAGTTCATAACTAAAAACCGCCGTGAGGCGGTTCCTAAATCTTACATAACATCCTCCTCTGCTCTCTTATATTCAAATACATCTTCTGCAGAAAACCAATATTTTAATTCATGATCTGCTTCTTCTTTAGTAGCAGAAGCATGGACTAGATTCCTTACAGCTCTTTGATCTTTATTAGCTGCAGTAGGATCATCTACTGAATAATCTCCTCTAATTGTTCCTAAATCAGCCATAGATGGTAATGTCATTCCTGAAATCTTTCTTACCATAGCGATAGCATTAATTCCTTCAATTACCACCTTCACTATAGGGCCAGAAGCCATATACTGAATTAACCATTTTCTTACCATATTACCAACCTCTACATGATCAGTAGTCCCTAATTCTTCTTGCATATCAAAACCATATTTTTCATAACTATCTGCTGTCTTCTCTCCTATCTTTTTCTTCCATCCATCGTCACTAGGATAATGACCATCAATTTGATCAGTACTTGCCCAGAACATTTCTAAACCCACGATCTTAAGTCCTCTCTTTTCAATACGTGTTAATATATCACCTACTAATCCTCTTTTCACTCCGTCTGGTTTAATAAGTAAAAGTGTTCGCTCTTGTTTTGGATGAGACATATATCTTTTAATTTACTTGTTTGTAATACGTTTATAGCAAATTCATCTAGTCTTGCCAAGACCTCGTCGGCTGGATGACCATAAGAATTGTTTAATCCAGCAGATACAATAGCAATATCAGGACTAGTATTCTGTAAAAATTCAAACGATGTAGAGCTTTTACTTCCATGATGCCCTAACTTTAATATATCAACATCCACATCTTCTAATAATGGTTCTATCTTGGTAGTTACATCTCCAGTAAATAAAATATCATTATTTAATTTTAAAACTATAGAAGAATCATTTAAATCAGAAATCTCTCTACCCTCTAAACTTTCAAAGGGATAGATTACTTCTAAATCACCTATTCTCATCCCTTTTTGAGCAATATAAATATTAGCTTTTTCGCTCTCAATCAATTCTAACCACTCCTGATACAATAATGTTTTAGCTTCGACTCCAGTCCATAATATATTTTTTACCCTATAGCTTTTTAAAACCTCTGTTAACCCAAATAAATGATCCTTGTCTGGATGAGTCAAAACTATTAAATCAATTGTTCTATCCCAAAATGGTAAATATTGTTCTAATTTATCAATAACTGAATCGTCTGGTCCACCATCTATCAATATCTGTTGATTAAACCCTGTTTGAATTAATATACTATCTCCTTGTCCCACATCTAAAAAACAAACCTCCACATCAACTACCTGTGAATAATAAAAAACTGCTGACCAAGCAATTATATTACAAAAAACTAATGATATTAATAAATGTTTATTCTGAAATTTGAATGGCATCACCGTTAATTAATGCTTTAGATATTTTATCATAAGAAGTTGCCAAAATTCTCTGCACAGTACTCTGTGATGTATTCATCTTTTTAGCTATATCTATTTGATTCAATTCTTTGACATGCTTTAATCTTAAAACCTCCATTTCTTCAAATGTTAAATTCACTTTCTTTAACTGTGTCATCGGAATACCTTGAGGCTTGTAAAACCTATTAGAATGATCATGTCTTATTCTTCTGTTTAATCTTGGTCTAGGCATATTATTTCCTCTCTAATTTAATACTACATTTAGGACAATCCATTTTAAAACAAGGAGTTTCTTTCTTGTGAGCAATTTTATAACCACACTTAGAACAGACACAAAAACCTTCCGGTCCCTTCCCTGCTGCTTCTGTTATAGTATCTTTAAATTTACCTTTCCTTTGCCATCCAAACCCTTTACCAATTATCGGTTTATAAAAATCTGCTTCTATCTCATGACTCTTTATTTGAATCGCGACATATACAAGATTATTAATCTCTTTAGTTAATTTAAATTTTAACTTATCAGAGATATCAACCACTTCTTCTACTGTTAAATCTTTTGCCAATTTTATTTCCAAATTAGCCGTAATAACAGAACCCTTTTTTTGAGTTTTTAAAGAATCTGTCTCTATGTTTTGTTCTTTAGCTATTAATCTTATTTTTTCATCAATTTCTTGACCAGCAGAAACATCAAGCAAAGAATCTACTGCTTCTTTGCCTAAAGAAAAAGATTCTTTAATAATATAAAGACCAATAATAACCG
>Ga0307928_10003252_pt1 | contig 12405 bp, 26 predicted proteins | sample AceLakmetagen232_FD_201815 | JGI IMG/M metagenome (GOLD analysis project Ga0307928, IMG submission 201815) | Saline water microbial communities from Ace Lake, Antarctica - #232 | ecosystem: Environmental > Aquatic > Non-marine Saline and Alkaline > Saline | place: Antarctica: Ace Lake... | reverse complement strand
GATTCCCTCACGAAGAACCTACCGTCCTTTGTTCGCCCTAGAGCCTTGCTTCCCTGGGGAATCGGTCTGCCAGCAACGAAGAATTTGACCATCTTACATTTCTTCTCCGCCGTTTTCTTGACCATGATTATCAATCCTCTGGCGGTTCGAAGTCTTCCCTGAACGCCTTCTTTACCCACTCCCTGAGTTTCACCCTGCGTTCTTCGGTCTCCTCCTTCCGATCATTGTTGATGTCGTTGTCGAAGAAACGAAGGATCTCGGACTTGACCATTCCCTGTAGGGTCTTGGGTTCTATGGCGTCGAGTTCCACTTGCCAGGCCACCCCCTCCTCTGCCACGAATCGGTCGTATCTGGCATCTGATGTCTTTGCCGGTGCGGGGGGTATGTTGTATTCCTCGATCTGATCCCTGGTGATGGCGACCCTTTCAGTGCTGAAGTCCAACCCGAATTCATAGGTCAGCTCCTTTTTGACATGACGCTCTATGTCCGTTCCAGAGGGATCAAAGTCTCCGAAATAGAGAAATTGGACATCGCGGTCATCGCTCAGGTCGTCTACCCTGCCCGCCAGCTCATAGAGCAGCGTGAGGGATGGGTATCCCCTACATACTACCTGATCGACATTCAACGGTTTGGTGATCATCTCGAACAGCGAGGATAGTGCTTGTTTCTCTATCATGACTACCACCTTGGTATCCTGTCCCCACCAAAGCGGTAAATCATAATTCTCCCCGATATTCAAGACGGTTTCATACCATGCCTTAAAGTAATCCTCTGGCGTCTCCTCTTCGCTTTCGTGTTCATCTACTGTCCGGGTCCTGTCCTCGATGTCTTCGAAATCGATGTCTCCTTTCTTCCTAGCATCTACCAGGATCTGCGACAGTCGTTTGTAGCTACTGAGTTTGTTAATCAGCTTCTGCGCGGCCACCAGTCTGTAGTATATCTGCCTGACGGTCAACCGCATGCTCCCATATTCGGCGATTATATCCTGCACGAATTCTATGATTTGCGCCTTGCTATACAGTACCATTCCATCACTTCCTCACGATGTTTATCTCTCTCTTCCTCTGCTTCAGGGCATTGCGAAGCATCTTCATCCATTTTTCCCTGTAGTTCTCGATAATCATATCGAACAACTCTGGTTCGCGGATGAACGCCTGCTTGAAGAACATCTTCATAGTCTCTGGAGAAGAGAAGAATCCCATCTGGTCTAGGAGTTCCTCAACAAGGTCCCCCTTTGCCGCGTCGTTCAATGCATCAATCTGGTCCAGGGCATCCAACATCTTCTCGATCTGCTCAACCGTTTCCATTGTTCATTCTCCTCTAGTCCGTTTCTATCCTAGGCGCGAGGAGGAAGGATATCTTCAACTCCTCGTCTTCCGCCCCCAGGGAGACAAGGTAATCGGTACCCAGCCTCGCCCCAACGGTGTCGAAAGACTCCAGAGAACTCACTATACTGGAGAAGTAATCCAACGGGAACGCAGAGCGGGCTTGGGGGAATGTCCCCCGCGCCAGGAGTACCTCCGAACGTCGTACATCCCCCTCCGCCCTCAGCCACACACCACCCTCTCCCGCCTCGATGATCACGTGGTCACTCACCTCCGCCGCGCTTCTCACCGCCCTGATCAGGTGGGGGATCTTGACGGAGAAAACGCACTCCAGCGAATCCAGATGAATGATGGAGGGTTTGCTGATATCATGGTCCCACGTCTTCAAGGTCATAATCAGGGGAAGCCCACCGGAATCGACCTCCGCCGTCCAGGTCAGGTCGTCCGGTGACAGGGTGACCGAATCCCCGTCATCCATGACACGGAGGACGTCGGCCAGGAAATTCATGTCGATTCCTGTCGTCCCCTCAATCTCCTCACCTCGGGAACTCGCCTTGAGGGTCAGCACCCCCATCGCTACGTGGGCCGGGTCGACATATTTCATCTTGACCCCGTCTCCGTTCACCTCTATTCGGACCTCATCCACTATGCATAATACAAGGTCCACCACCCGCTTCAGCGTTCTCCTGTCCATCTCGATCTTCATAAACAACTTTCCACTCACACTCATCGTCTAGCCTCCCTCATGTCATCCTTTAGATTCTTCTTCATGGCCTCCAGGTTCAGGAAGGACTTGGATCTGAAGGTTTCGAGTTTCACATGTCCCACGACACAATTCAACGCATCAACAACGGCACAGACGTATTCGTAGGACTCCTTGCCAATGACCTCTATCTTCCCCCCTTCAGAAATGTGTTGTGTAAGGTCCTGAAGCTCATTCCTGAGTATTCGTACCTCGTACCGTGAGAGCATTTTTCCTGATCCCTCCTCTGGGTTCCAATCGGGTCCGATCCCCTTAAAATCAGATGGGATTATCGGAGTCCAAAGGGGGGCAAACAACCCATCGCCGGGGAGAACGGTGCGCCCCAACTTCTTGCTCGCTTCCTCAGCGGCTTTGGCCTTCTTATGGTCCAGCTCGTTCAAGTCTGTTCTCAATTCTTCCGTTTCTTCATTCATTTCTTTTCACCTTCCATCGGCCATGTTTTATGCAGTTCAATCTCATATTCATCTGTGATCCAGTTGCCTTTACCATATTTTTCATTCATCTGAAGTATATGGCATAAGCAATGACAATCGGGTTTCCATTCTCCGTGTTTACTATCGCAATCACAACTAGCGATTAGACAGTTAGGATACCGTTCCATTGACTGCTTTATAGCTGATTCCATTTCAATGTGGGTTGCATCCATCAATCATCTCTCCCTTGAAGATAAAAAGTATATGGAGTATAGGGAATTGCTCATACTTCTCCCCCCTGCTCACCTTCCATCGGAGAATGTAACATCACTAGCTTTGAATTACATTGATGGCAAAGGAATTCGAACTTGCCGTTCGTCGGATTGAGACTAATGTAATCCATATCACTTCTTCTGCATCCATTAGGGCATTTCCATTTCGAGAAATCATTTAACCACCTATCTTCCATGCTTTCCATATTCCATCACTCCATGTCGTCAATGTTCTACTTCTGTGGCTCATCTATCAGATGAACATAGACTGCCCCACAATCGCAACAGGCTATCAGTTGATAATCATAGATTACTACGATTACCTCGCCACAGTCTGATTTGCAAACGGGGCATTCGCATTCTTCGTTCGCATCTTTCATCGTTCACACCTTCTTCTGTGACTTCCCTTTATAGAGGCATTGAACCGTGCATTGCTTGTTTTTCTTGTACCATATTGCTCCTCTGAAAGCACAATCTTGGGTTTCGCATGGGTGGAGAGTGGCTTTTATTATGTTTTCGTGACCTCTCCAAGGTTCTCTTATGATGCTAATCGGCTCTCCCGTCGTGGGGCATACGTCTCCATCTTCAGTTTTTAAATATTTCATCGTTCACACCTTCTAGTTCTGTGTCAGTCTCCAAATAGTAAGAGCATGAGAACGCTAACTCCAAGTATGATGATGACCGACACAGTTATCCAGACCACAAATTCGGCCTTGTTCTCTTCTTCCCAATTTTTTATATTCATCTCACTAATAAAGAGATGCCCCCTCGAAGTCCAGAATTCTTTGTATATTTCCTTCCAGTTCTTTTCTTCGTTCATCGTTCACACCTTCTGGTTCTGTGGCAATTCCTCAGAGTGGCTCTTCACCGTGTCGAGGATTCTCTTTAAGATTTCGATATTCTCATCTGTCAGTGGTAGGGTAACATCGGCTTTGCCTCCCCTAAATCGCATGAGTCCTCTGTTCTTATCTTCCATCAATCATTCCTCCAATAGCATTCTGAAGTCAGGGGGCTTCAGGGCCTTGCCCCCCACCAGATCGGGGAGCACGTGGTCTATCAACCTGATAGATCTCCCACCCGGAAGCGGGAGCACGGTATCCGCAAGGAACACCTGTTCGAACAGCACGATCCCTTTGTCGATTGCGTCGAACTGGGCCTTGAGCCAGTAGAATACGGAACGCCATTTGGTACGGATCTCCTGCTCCCTCTGCTTCTTGGTGTTGCACTGGGAGAAATCGAATGTGACAGGAATCCTCACGGCATGGTTCCTTGGGACCTTCTTATCCTCGATCACCGCCGTCCTCTTGGTAATAAATTCCACGGCAAAGCCCTTGTTGATCTCGTCAGTGTATCTACTGGCGGAACATTCATGGGAATAGAGCAGGGCGTTGATATCGCCCCAGGTCCTTATCGGCGAAACCTGAGTGGATTCATAGGCCATTTTATCCTCTCTGCCAAACTTCTTCCGGGAGGTCGTCATAGACCGATTTCTCCGATACATGGAACCCCTCCGGTTCCTTTAACGCGCTCGCCAGGATCTTGTCCACGACGAGTTCCCAGGTGAACACTCTCCAATTCGTGCCGGTGTATAGGAGAAGGTCATCAGAACGACCCCGCAAGAAACCCTCGTCCTCAAGAATATAGAAGAGATCCCGTTCCTTCTGGTAGAGGTAATTATCAAGTGCGGTGTTGGAGTACCCGAAGAAATTGAGGACCTGCAACGCTGCCTGCTCCGCCGCGCTCATGCTCACGTCCGTCTTGTGTTCAATTGCCTTGGTAAGTGTATCATGATCGATTATCTGGTTCATATTCAGTCTCCCTGAAGTTCCTTTTTTGTTTCCTCATTACAATCGTACTTATTACAATTGTACTTAATCCCATCCTTTATGTACCAGTTCGGCAGAAAGTTATGCGGTGCCATCCACAAAGGAGGTGTGGTGGACACCTCACAGTACCCCGCCGATCCCTTATTATGATGTTTGAGTACCGAATAGCCACAGACGCAAATCAACGAGCATGCGGTGGCGTCCATGGGGGTGTTGACTATACTGATGCCGTATCGCTCTTCCAATTCTTTAGGTGTTACCATTTTTTATCCCTCAGTCCGTATACAACTCTTTTGTGGTGAAATGCAGCACCGTGGAGTTCTCCCTGGCGGCCTTCTTGACGTACGTCCTGCGATGATAGTTCTCGATGTCCCCGATCACGCGGTTCTTCGGGTGTTCTCTGAGGTCGTCGTCCAGCTCTATCCAGAGTCCGCTCCTGGACCAGGGCACATCCACCACTTCCACTTCATCTAGCTCGTAGAACCTGCCTCCGAGGAATATCTTCACCTTCTCGTCCTTGTACTCCTTCATCAGGTCCTTTATCGTCTCGATGATCGACTCCAGGGTATCGAGCACGGAATAATTGGTGCTTATGCTGTAAGATCCACACCCGCGCTCCGAGGTAGTGCCGTCTCCCGCCGAGACCTCGACGACGTTCAGTTTCCCGGCCAGTTTCTCCGTGAATCCGTCCGGCGCAGCTAAGTTGATGCCGCTCACGGTGAAGTAGCCGAACAACGTCGCTATTCCCTTCTTTTCCTCGCCTTCCTTGCGGTACTCATGTGTCCCGAGAAGGATGGCGTCTCCAAACCTGATCCTCCCCGCCAGATTGAGCGGGAAGGCTCTGTTGACACCCAGGGCCGTTGCTTCACGAATGAAGCTCTGCCTGGTGTAGATCCTCTTGCCTATGTAATGCAAGAGATATCTGTAGTATCTCTCCTTTTCATTTTCCATTTTCACGACCCCCATTCCACAGGATATTTGAATGATATCAGCAGTACCTTGCGACCCATACCATCATTGTGAAATCGATTTGCGTCTGCCCCCCTCTCGAAGAGTCTTGTGAGGGCGTAATCCTCCTCATCGCTCTCCGCTGTCAGACGAACTCCTAGACCCACACCGTCCCCGGTGATGTATACCTCGGCTTTCATCTTCATACCTTCACAACGACGTTGCGAGGATCAGATAGGCGAACCCTACCCACATCGCCGCCATCAACAGGAGAAACCACTGGGCCCTCCTTCTCCAATACCATGCCATTTCCATCATTTTTCACGACTCCATCCCTGGGGTTTTGCGTAGCGCGAATCGACCCTACAGAGGATTTTTGGGATGCACTCCCCCGTCTTTGTCGCTCGCACTATTTCGCACTTTCATTTCTTCACCATCCTGGCGTTGACCTTCTTTCTTCCGACCCGAACCTTTTTTCCGCAACTCGGACAGTTAGCCATGACTAATGTTCCCGTGTAATTCCACGAGTGCCCGCATCGAGGGCATGTCAGTTTTACAGGCATTGTTATCGTTGTTGTTATCTTTTGCACAGTATTTAAGGATTTTCTACAAAGAAATAAACAGGACTCTTTATATCTAATGTTCGCTATACGGAACGTTACGAGGTGCTTTTTTTGGAAACAGAGAAGAAAAATCAGACCGCCTCCATTGGGGTTCGTGTAACATTCAATATGAAAAATCTCATGGACAGGTTCCTTGAGATGGACACACACATCTCCTACGGTGATTTGATACGGGATGCCGTGAGAGAGAAGATCAGGCGTGATGCTCCAGAACTCTATGCCGAGATGTTTGAAGTGGGGGGAGAACGTGCGGAGTGATTATGAAAAAGAAATCGAGTTCTCCAACGACCTTTCGGAGTTCCTTGACAGAGCGACGATAGAAGATCAAAAAAGAGTCGCCCTCGCCACGGTACGAACGGTACATAATTCCACGACCCCGAATAGCGGAAAGAACCGTCGACCAGACATTGCCGTACATCTAGATGGCAACGCCTCGGTCGAAATGAATTGGCGGGCGCTTTCCAACCCCTTCTTCATAGAGTGCAAAAAAACACGATACGACATACTCAACGACATCACACAAATATATGGATATAAATATAAGAGGGGTAGCCAGAAACATGGGACCATGGAGAAATACGGTGATTATCATGTTGCCGTTTGCTGTCCTGAATATCTGAACGAGGATTTCGATCTATTCGATAACGGTTCCTCTTCCTCTTGGTTGAGCAATTTTGCTCTTTGCAGGATGTTGTGGCACCTGGGGTTGGGTTGGTTCTATTTTGACAAAGGAGCGCAGAGTTACGTACTCGCGTTCAATGACCAGGAACGGATTACTTTAGTACCGTAGGTGGTTTCGTGGTGCGGACGGACTATGAACAGTTTATCGAGTTCTTCCGGCTTCTCATGTTTAGCGCCTCGCCAGATTATGTTCCGTGGCTCTTCAGATGTGGGAGGGGAAGCAAAGTTCCCGAACTGAGATTTGGTTCGTGGTCTGCCGAAAGAGCGAGGGTCACGAAAAAGGAAGCTGTCGCGTGGTTGAAGACGGGGGGTAACATCGGTATCGCCGGGATGAAGGACGACCCGCTGGTGAACGTCGATATCGACGACGAAACGACAACGGATATCAACAAGATAGTGCCGACGCTAACCGCAATATCCAGCTCTCGAATCGGAGTCCACGCCTACTATTTTTCAAATGATGAAAAAATAATCAATATACCGACGCAGGGGTATGGTGAGGTACGAACAAAGAACCAGTATGTCATCGCTCCAGGGAGCTTCGTGCCGTTGAATGAGGAGAAGATGACTGCGGTTCCAGAGAATGAGAGGGAAAACGCGGGGCGCTACACCATTGAAAACGCGAAACCGGCGGCGTGGATCGAATATGGCGACCTCCCGACGATATTCAGGGAGACAAGGGACAGGGAGGGGGCGATGGACGAGACCCTCCCAGAGGCAAGCGAGTACAACCCGAAGGAGGGTTCTGGAGATCACAGCGCGGTCTTCGATGTCACGGCGGCGGACGTCGTACGTTTTGTGGGCGGGTCGACGAACCCAAGGGACCGCTGGGATTCCCCCTTTCACGGCTCGAAGAGCAAGAAGGTCACGTCGTATTCGGACGGCCTCATAATATGTTGGGGGTGTTGTGTTACACTGAATGGTTTTCAGGCACTTGTCGCTCTCTCCAAGTACATGACAGATAAGGACGCCGGTTCTGGCTTCGGGGGTTCCAATCGGTCCAGGGTCATCGGTGATGACGGTGCGGTTCTTCATGCGTGGCTATTCGCAAAGAACAACGGCATCATATCGAAAGACGACCTGATCCCGGTGAAGGCGCTGAGATACGTTGCCCGAGAGCATGGTGTCGATTACGAAGCCGACGCCAACGGCATGATGCCGAGATGGGCATATAATCGGGTTTTAAAGATTGTGGGGGGGCTCTGATGGTCGAGAGCGGGAGAAAGGAGAGTGAAAGTCCTTATTTCAAGAAGGAAAAATTCATCCCGAAATGGCTCGCCGACGATATCTCGCAAGATTATCACTTTCTAACACATGTTGAGAGCCACGTCTTGTGGATATATCGGAACGGGTATTATGTCGTTGGCGGCGAAGAAGTCATCCAGGAAGAGTGCAGGAAACGCCTCAGCGACCTTTCAAAGGAGTACATGGTGAAGGAGGTGGTCGAGCACATCAGACAAACAAGCTTCTTGCCTGCCGCAGGGTTCGAGGCGCCGCCGAACCTAGTCAATGTAAAGAACGGGGTATTAGATCTGAAAGCGGGGAAGCTATCCCCTCACGACCCCGATCTTGTGTTCACACAACAAATACCTGTGTTTTTTGAGAAAGATGCGGGGTGCCCTGAGATCGTGAAATTCTTCAAGGAGGTGGTCCACGAAGAAGACGTGCCCCTCCTCCAGGAGTTCTTCGGGTACTGCCTGTTGAGAGAATACCCGTTCGCGAGGGCAGTGATGCTTCTCGGTTCCGGGCAGAACGGCAAGACCCAGGTACTAAACATACTCACAAACATGCTTGGGGAGGAGAATTGTGTGGGGCCTTCGCTCCAGCAACTTGTGAACAAGACCTTTGCGATGGCAGAACTCTACGGAAAATTGGCGAACGTGCATGGTGATCTTCCGAGAACCAAATTGCAAAGCACCGGGGCGTTCAAGTTACTCACTGGTGGCGACAGGATCTATGCAAGACCCATTTACAAGAAGGGCTTTCACTTTAACAATTACGCCAAATTGATATATTCGGCAAATGAACTCCCCGAAGTGACGGATAACACGATTGCTTTTTGGAGAAGGTGGATTGTGATCACCTTCCCGCACGAGTTCCCAGAAGGTGCGCCCGGTGTTATACCAGACATTGCGTTGAAGCTCTCGACGGATGAGAATCTCTCCGGTCTGCTCAACTGGGCCCTTGAGGGGTTGAAGAGATTGCTTGAGCGGGGGGGCTTTACGTCGACGAGTACAATGGAAGATATCGAGGCCCAGTGGTTGCTCAGATCTGACAGCTTGGCGGCTTTCGTTCACTTTCACGTTACCAGCGATCCGAAATACTACATCACGAAGGAAGACTTCTATCGGGAATATCAAGCTTTTTGCGGTGACATGGAATTGAAGTGCAAGGGAAAGGCGGAGGTAACTAAGCAACTTCCTACCCTCGTTCACACCGCAAGGGAATTTCGGCCTAGGATCGATGAAAAACAAGTAAAATCTTGGAGCGGTGTTCTTTTACAACATTCAATTGATGAAAATGGGGAAGAAATGTGGGGAAAAACCGAAGACCTTAAATATTTGAGTCCGGTGAGTTCGATTATTTCTTATATGTTAGATTCTAGGAGAGAAAAGAAATATAATACGTATATAGAAAGAGATTTTAATAAGCCTACTCACAGGACTCAAGTATTTAACCCTTCGCCTTTCGACAATTCTGAATCAGAAAACGATGACACAGAAAACAGCGACGACAATAATGAGAGAGTTAAAATTGCAAACGGAAAAATGCAGGAGATCATGCAAATCGCCAAGTATGTAGAGAAAGTGAACTACACGACGATTGATTCTGTCGCTTGCGTATTAGAGGATCTTTTTGACGGTGATGATGAGGCGGCGGAAACATGGTTCAAGAAAGCATGCGAGAATCAGTGGTTGCCGTTCACGCTTTCGATGGACGGAAGGGTAACGCGGAAGTGACCAAGAAGGCCTCTAGAATCGCCGTTAGCGAACGGATACAATTGAAGGGGTGATGGGGCGTCGTGGGGCAGGAACGGAGCAGGGCGGTTTAAAGAGCCCCCAAGGATGAAGGGATTTTGATATGTCTAGGAAGAGGATGACGGGAAGCAAAGAAAGGGCGAGACTTCAAGGGCACAAGAAGAAGAGGGAGGACGAAGGACCTAGGGTGCGGACGGATAGACCGACAATCGAGGACGTCGCGGTGATCAAGATCGAGAGAAAGAAGGTATAAATATCATTTTTCGCGACCTCTTTTTGAACTCATTTCTTCATTAGTCTACTTGTCTGGCTCATTTGATTCAGTAGACAAACAATTATATATGTCTGTCTAATCAGGGGCTGAAAACTATAAATATACTTACTCACTTACTCATTGAGCATGAAATCAATACACGTGACCTTCGAAGACGCCGAGTTCGAGGATCTCAAGAGGGTGAAAGGCGACAAATCATGGCACGATTTCATTGTAGCCATCTTGGAGATTCTAAAAACCTTTGACGAGAAGAAGAGCAAGCGAAGGTGAAATCATGTATCAAGAAGAGGAGGTGGAATAGTGAGGGAACCCACAATTACTTATGGAACGGGTAAAACCGTGATAGAAGGATATGAGGTGAGAATTTCCAGTCCTTCGGGGATTCACCAACATACTTCAACCACACCCATACCCAATGACATAGACATTTATATACCTGGCAAACCAAAATCTTCGGGCCGATATAAGAAATATAGAATCACCATAGAAGAACTTGAAGAGGAGGAGGGGTGATAATACGGAGAGATGGATATTGCTACTGTTCATGATGTTCTTCATGATGTTGGCGTGGGGCACAGTCTGCTTCTTTTTCCGCATGGTCATTGTTACCTATCGAGAGGACGGCGTTTCCGCTGACACACTTTTCATATCGTTGCTTACCGCGTGTCTCTCGGGTCTGACCATCCTCGGGACACTTTACGCGATCGAGGGATTGGTGGGAGGGGTATAGGATCATGAAACCCACGAAGGTGTTCTGCCCGAAGTGCGGTTACAGGATGAAGCGCGTCTCCCGCGACAAAATCTACAACTACTATGAGTGCCGGAAGCCTGGGTGTGGGGAGACACTTTCCGTCCCCAAGATGTAACCAGGAGAATTGAAAAGCAAAACGGAGGTGAAATCATGTATCAAGGAAGAGGCGGAGGCGACGCGTTGGGACCAGGCGGAGAGTGCGTATGCCCCTCCTGCGGATTTAAGGTCCTGCATCAGCTGGGGGTACCCTGTTACGAGTTCCGATGCCCAAAATGTGGGCTCATCATGACCCGCCAAGGGGAATAGATATTAGATTGCGAACAACAAAAATGACAAGAAAGGAGGTTGTAAATGAGTAAATCGTTTTGGTTAGGCATAGTTGGAGGGATAATCGGCATACTGATAGCCATAATCGTGATACTGCTAGGATCTGTCGTCTCTGCGTTCGGGTACGGCGATGTGGCTGGTGTGGTGTATCTATGCGGGGGCGTTATATTGGCACTGTCGGTTATCGGGATGGTGGCCGGTATGTACCCGGAGAATTGGATATCCGGGGTTGTCTTCATCATGTGTGGTGTTGGTATGCTCATCATGGCAGGGCTGGCCGGTGTAATTACCTGCGTTCTGTTCGTCATTGCGGGGGCCCTTATATTCATGGCACACAACGAGCAGAAGAAAACCCTATCACAAAACCTTTAATCCTTTTGGATAGTGAGGTGGGCAATACCCACTTCGCCCAAATAGGTACCACATAGGAGTGATCGAAGTGCCCAGAAAGATGACGATAAAGGTGAGTGAGGATGAATACGAACTTCTGAGCGAAGCCAGATATCTCTTGAGGGTCAAGGGCTTGGAAGCAGTCCATGTCCGAAACATCCATGAACTGCCGAAGGGGTGGGCCGACCTCACCTTCGGCGCAGTTGCGGGTATCGGGGCCCGCTTGCTTCTCGATAGGTTGAAGGAGTGATAAAAGAGCATGGAAAAAAGGTATACGGCCAACGGACAAAGACCGATAGTCTTCATGATACATAGCAATGCGTTTGATAATGTCTATCTTCCCAGAAAGCGGGAAGAAGAGGAAATGGAAGCAACTCGGCCTCGACTGAAGGTGGTAAAACATGGCGAATGAAGATGAGGAATATATCAAATCGGTTGCTTGTTTCCCAAATGGGATGTTGGCGGCTTTCAATCAGCACGGACACCAGATGCCAACTTTCCAGGGCAAGACAACCGATATGCTCGACAAGGTTCGAAAACAGATAGAAGAACAGGAATTCAAAGACGTTGAATGGATGGCATTGGACGGATGGCAAGGTGGTAGAACATAGAAGCAACTCGGCCTCGACCGAAGGTGATTGAATGAAATGCCCAGAATGCGGGAGCGAGCAACAGACCCATCCAATATACATAACCATTGTTACAATACCAGACATTAGCAAGGACGTCTGGTATTGCGAGAACTGCTACACACTTTGGACCGATTATGATGATGCATTCACAATCTTGGGTATATGTCTAGGCAGAGAACTGACCGACGAACAGGTGTTAAAA
>Ga0307928_10003250_pt1 | contig 12410 bp, 8 predicted proteins | sample AceLakmetagen232_FD_201815 | JGI IMG/M metagenome (GOLD analysis project Ga0307928, IMG submission 201815) | Saline water microbial communities from Ace Lake, Antarctica - #232 | ecosystem: Environmental > Aquatic > Non-marine Saline and Alkaline > Saline | place: Antarctica: Ace Lake... | reverse complement strand
CTAAGTCTTTTCGGGAGGAGGCGGCGGTGTCTCAGGCCGATGGAGTAGTAGAGATGGTTACTAAGGAGCCTCAGGGCGGCCACAGTATTATGATTCGGGGAGTGAAGCATTACGTCCCTGAGGATTTTGACGTATATGTTAAACCTGGTCAAAGGGTAGAAGCTGGGGATGTAATGTCTGAAGGTATACCAAACCCAGCTGAGTTGGTACGTCATAAAGGAGTCGGGGCCGGGCGACGGGAATTTGTAGATCTGTTCCGTAATGCCTTCAAGCGTAGCGGTATGGGAGCGAATCGTAGGAACATTGAACTTGTAGCCCGGGGCTTGATCAATCATGTAAGGGTGACTGACTTAGACGGACCGTCCGGAGCGCTGCCAGATGACATCGTGGAGTACAACACGATGGAACGGGATTATCGCCCGCGCCATGGCTTTTTAGAGTTGGAACCCAAGCGCGCGCTTGGTATGTTTCTTGAGAAGCCAGCGTTGCATTACTCGATTGGGACAAGGGTGACTAAAGCTGTGGCAGCAAATTTAGCCAAACAAGGGGTTAATCAGATAAAGGCCCACCATGATGATCCCTCCTTTGAGCCTGAGATGGTACCTGTTATGCGTCAACTATCTAAAACGCCGAATTGGCAGACACGCCTAGGGGGTTCGTTCCTTCAAGGAGGGTTAACTGAAGCGGTTCATCGGGGCAGAAGTTCAAATATGAAAGATACCTCATACATTCCGGCCTTGGCAAGAGGGCAGGGGTTTGGTAAAGATCTTGCAACTAAAGGAGTGTACTGATGACTACGATTACTGATCCGATTGTCGCGCTTGACGAATTTGAGAAGACTGCAGAAGCCAGGGGTAAGCTTATAGATGGCTTTATTGATGGAATTGACAAGTACTGTTCGGCCCAAGGGATACGGGGCGAACAGAAGGATAGGATTTACGCTGGTATTGTTACCCAGATGGCAGGGGTGGAAAAGAAAGCGTTTGAGATGCCTAAATGGGATCCTCCGGGGTTAACCGGGCCGAGAAGTAATGAAGGCAGGGGAACGCTAGGAGGCGCTGTAGCAGGAGGGCTTGGAGGTCTTGGCTACGAGGCGCTTCGCGGCCTTGATGGAGAAGATGATAAGCGTAATTATTTACGTCAACTTCTTATAGGGTCCATATTGGGTGCAGGCGCTGGAAATCTTGGGGGTATAGGATTAGACGCGCTACAGGGGCAGCAAGCAACGCCACCTCCGCCTCCGCCTCCACCTCCAGGAGCAGAAGCGGGTTCGGGTAACATGTTTAATCTCAGGTAAGGAGACTGTTATGCAGACCATGACAAAACGTAGTGGGATGATGCCTCCTCCAGGAATGGATCCGAATGGGAGCCCTATGGGTGGGGGTGGCGGAGGTGGCGGAGAGGGAGGCGCTCCGACCGAAACAAGCGATACTCAATTTGAGAAAACGTTTGCCGACCTAGCATTTGCGCATTTGAAGGATAAAGCCCCGAAGCTGTTGGATCACATGGTAGGCTTTCAGGTCATTGACAAGGATGAAGATACTCGAGGTGTGGGCGTCTTTGGGTTTGAGGTAGGTAACCAGTGGTTAATGGCGCCGTCTTTCTTCCTCAATGGTGAGCTGAAAGGCTATGAGCTTCTTTACATCAAAGACCAGGATACGTTTGTCCCACTCGAAGAAAATTGGGTTAACTATATCCTTGATCGTAAGCCGGCAATGTTGGGTTCTGGTACGGCGTATAGCCAAAGGGATCTCTCTTTGGGACAGCCCGATCTTTCCGTCTTTTCTCGCAGCCCACTTACTTTTAGCAAGAGCTCTTCGCTCGATACGGCATTGGGTAAATATGGGGAAGGTAAACCGTTTGATATCAATGTATGTCGGAGTTGGTTTGCAATTACTCCAAATGGGGAGACTTTCAAGAAGGTAGCCGCACGTAACACGCTACCGGAGATGCTCAAGGTTATGGGTAAGCCCATGGTGGACTGCTTGCTCAATACCATGAAGCAGGATGAGAAGTTCGCTGCAGCTGTCATGAAGTTCTACGATGTCCGTGACCTGCTTATTGATTTTGAGAAGGAGGCTGCCAAGGGTGTACGAGGCCTCCGGGACGGTACAGGGCCTTTTGCCAATAGTGCTCGGGAAGTTGGACTTAGGCGTGCGGCTGGAGAGATATGTCCGGTAGGAGAACTTACGGATTCAGGGGAAAAGAAAAAGTCAAAGAAGAAACCTGGAGTACGTACAGGAGAAGGACCCGGGGTAGGGGTAGGAAGACGTCAGGCGGCGGGGGAGACTTGTCCAGCTGGACTTCCTATAGAGAAGACAGCGGGTGTTGAGGTTTCTGGTGAGAGCTCTATCGAAGATTTAGATATGCCGATCGATTCGGAGCAGATTGAGACAGTTGAGATCGTTCGTGTTGATGATCCAGGGCATATCCGTAAGACGGGCCTGACCGAGAACGAGAAGATTGAACTCAAGTCTGATGGCATCCTGATTAAGGATCATCGTAATGACACAAGCAAGGTCTACAACCTTCAGGAGCCGGCTTCACTGTTCAACCCTTCAGATACAGGTATTTATGAGGTTCTGGTTCAGCCAAAAGAGTTTCGGAAGATGATCTTTATTTGCCGTCCTTATACGATTGGGAAGGGTTCGGCTAGTTGCTGCGTCTGTATTGATTCAGAGAATAAAGGGTGGGTCAACGGAAACACCAAGAGTTTTTACGTGCGCAAGCAAATGGAGCCTTCTGAATGGCAGAAGTTCTACGATGGTTTGCCTAGTGTCTCCAACTTAACGGAAGACGGCACGTATGTTATTGTGGGGCCGAAGGGCGAGGGCACGATACCATTCACAGTGGTGAAACGCGTCAGCAACGAGGACACAACGGACTTCTATGTTGACCCGCGAACTTATGTGAGTAGGGCTGATGCACTTGCTCCCAGCCCTCTCAAGTCTTCAGTGGACAGGGCTCCAGGTATGAAGCCGGAGATCCACCACGAGCACGACGAGATCAAGGTGCGACTGCGTCGTAAGCGCAAAGAGACAAAGCCTACTTATAGGGAGCTCGACGAGGATGGGTATAGCTCTCACGAGTACACTGAGTATTGCCGACACATCTGCATTACCTCCATGGAGGGGGAAGAGGGTACGTTGCGTAACGTAGGTAACACGCTCATGTGTCCATCCTCGATGAAGGTAATCAAGCTGGACAAGAAGCATGATGATCTAGGCTATACCCCAGCCACGCTCGCGGATATTCAGCTTGCGCTAATCAAGTCAGGCGCTGTTAACCGGATGAAGCTTTGGAGCAACGGAAGTACCTTCCAGATTCAAGGTTCGAGTAAGAAGATTGCTGGAGGAATTTCGGAGCCTATGGGACGTTTTGACGCCATTGAAAGTTTGGTGTTACAACATGGAGTTACGGGTAAGGATGCTCGGGACATGGTGAAATCAGCAAAGGTTGGAGGCTCGACAGAGTACCTGATCAAATATGCAGGTAACCTCATTCCTGGGCCTGATGCCCCTGCTATGGACAATGGAGAAGGGGAGCAGGGGTATGATGACATGATGAGGGCTCGGGTAATTGAGCCTTCGTTCCGGCAGTTACCAATACAGCGTAGTTATGAGGGCAACGCTGAAATGTACAAGCCGCTTGACGATTCAACTCGTCAGATGGCCAGCGAGGCCGGACGTACGGGGCAGAAGGAAGTGTTTGACACTTCTGTATTGGGAGGCTTGGTCAAAAAGATGGATCTGGATTCTGCAATTGACCGGTACCTAGGTGACCTGATTATTGGGTTAGACCGGCTTGGGCGTATCCTCTTCATGTTTTATTGGCATCAGGATAAGTTTAAAGAACGTTATGGCCAAGAAGAATTGAGGGAGTTGGAAGACTCACTTAAAAACACCTTCAAAAGTGTGGGTGACGTGGTCCTGTTTTTGAAGAAGAGGACGGTAGAACCTGCTTCTTCGATGCAGGGTGCTGATGTTAACCTAGACTATTGAGTCTATGTAGTTGGTAGAAAATAATGCAAATAGTTCCTCACAGTGATGGAATAGCACTGGTTCCCCTAAAGACAGTGGCTCGGGAGCTCACGATGCGAGACCCTGGCTTGCTGATGCTTGAAAGTGAGTTCATGCGTCGTATTCCGTCTTGGAGGTGGAATCTTATACTGGAGTTACAGGCTGAGCATGCGAAACCTACTCGGGCCGAGGATAAACTGATTGCACGTGCTTTTCGTTATTTCACCCAATACGCTAAGCTCAATGTTATTGTAGACCAAGCAGGGAGTGACCCAGTGACCGGAGACGTCCGCCGGCGCTTTCGTCGGTTGGCGGCTAACTATCCGAATATTGCTTTGGCTCATCAGATATATGTTATGGGTGTGACTGAACGATTCGCCCTTGAGGCTCTGGTGTGTGCTGGGGCCACCTCAGAGTACATCGCAGAGAATTTGCCTGCGGCCCCAGAGCTGGTAGATACGTACGAGCGTCTCTTTTTTGATGTTCGTCCAAGGCTTAAGGCTAAGATTTTCATGATTGATCAGGTGCTGCGTACTGCATTGGTAAAGGGAAATTTCAACACACAATATGATTTTGTGTGGAAAAGTATCGCTTACTATCTTGGCGTTGATTCACTTATGGCGTATATTGGGGGTGGACAAATAGATAAAAGTATATTAGACCAGTGGCATGAAACGATTCAAGGAGAGTTGGCTAAGGACACGTTGTTAGCGGCGAAGTGCCGCGTTGTGAACCAGTATAACTGCGATGAGGTAATTAATCAGTACATCACTATGCGGGGTCAAGAGACTGCAAATGCTAGTGTACAGTTGGGGGCTCAGGCTACTTCAGGGGTGAATATAATGCTTCAGGCTATGACTTTTGCTTCAGCAAGTGTGAGGGGAAGGGCGCTACATCCAATTGAGGAACGGCCCTTCCAGCAATTAAACCTATTAGCAGGACGAGGCTTTTTTGCTAAGGAGGCCCTAACCGCATAAGGGGATTCTCATGGATACGATGACACGAAAACAAGAAGGACAGCTACTAGAATCAATTGGTACTGCGATCGGGTTTGCTAATGAGGGTATGGACCCCAGTGAAGCGATTGCTAAGGTTGCGTCGCAGGAGAAGTATGCCTGGGATTTTACTGCGCGCATGGTTGAGGCTTTCAATACAAGCAAGACTTGTAAATGGATTCAATCAACTGAAGGGCAGGAGAAGGCAGCAAGTTTCAAGATTGCGTCCCCTGACAAAGTCCGGAAGTTGATGTTCCCAGATGAGGTTAAGACACCTGCTGAAAAGTCTGCCGGGGTGGCACCGTTGCTGTGCCAAGCACCTGAGACCGAATTTTTTGAATTAGCAACTGAGAAAGCGGCTAGGGCAACTGCGCCAACAACAGCTCCAGTTAAGAGCTGGCAACTACACGATATGAATATGCTTTTCGATCAGGCACAGAAAGAGGCAGCGTCACTGGACCGCAGGGCCGAGGAGGCTCGGACTCAAGTGGCTATAGCGCGTTCAGATTTTGATAAGTCTTTGCGCAAGCTATCCTCTTATTTTCGTGAGATGCCCCATGAACCCTTCGAGTATGTTGAGAAGGTTGCTAGCGGGTCTTGGGGCGGCGTGTCTACGCTTATGGACATCGTGTGGAAGATGTCAGGTGCAAGTAAGTTTGGGGAAAAGCGAGCATCCGGGGAGTCTGTACGTACGATCGCTCCAGCTCGGCGACCTTTCACGTTGATGCGGGATGTAGTTGAGAAGCGGGCAAAGTGTCAGCAGGCTGCTGACTTACATCGTGACATTGAGAAGGAAGCTCAATCCAACCGGGAACGGTTAACTGCACTTGAGGTGCGTTGCGCTGTCAAGGCTGCAGGTATGCCAAACTTTGAAGATATGGTAATGAACACGGTGTCAGGCCAAAAAGCTGACAAGGGTGGGTATGAAAGCCCAGATCCTGTAAAAGCAACGCAAGGTGCGGCTACCTTATTTCCTGATCCTCAGGTCTCAGCAGAGACTTCTGCATTGGACGCACAATTGATGTTGCATCGGCTTATGACCCAAGATCCTGTAATTAGTGGGCAGGACCCGAATAGAGTGCTCTCGGCGTATAATACATTGGCTCAGAGTTCTCCTCGTATGGTTCAGTCTCCGTTGGCATTACAATCTGCTTTGAGGAAGTACCTTGAGACTGGGGCCTTTGATACGATGGATGTCTCTAATCTTGCAAGTACTGAGAAGACTATGGGGGATATTCAAACGCAGGGTAGCAAGCAGATGCAGGGCGACAAGCTGATGACGGGGTAATCCACATGGATGATGCATATTTTCAGAAGTTGGCAGATACGGCGATTGCCACACAAGAAATTGTGAAGATAGCGGAAGAAGGTAATGCTGCGTCTAATACCTTGATTCGAGCATTGATGGCTGCTGCAGGCGGGGGTCTGGGGGGTGGACTTCTAGGGTATGCTTCAAATCCTGAGGCGGAGGACCTGGAAAAACGTGTACGTCGAGGCGCCCTGATGGGGTCTTTGGCGGGTCTTGGGGGTTATGGGGGTTACAAGGCATTGAACGCTCAGAGAGCTGCAGCGGATCCGGAAGGTACGTGGAAAGATATGGTACCAGACGCAATTCGATCGCGTGCAGGTCAAGCAGTCACATCTGCTAAAGACTTGGCAGGGAAGATTGAAATCCCGGATGCATGGAAGGATATGGCAAGTAGGGGCAGAGAGTTTTTCTATCCTACAGCGGCCGCACCAGAGGCTACACCAGAGGCTACACCAGAGGCTACACCAGAGGCTATACCGGACGTCACATCAGAAGTAGTGGCACAGCCCGAGAGTAAGAGGTACGCTGCTCCTCCAGGGAGGGATGAGATTGAATCAAGTGACCTAGGAAGTAAAGCCCGGTACGCAGGGCGTTTGGGTTTAGGGTATCTTGCGGGGGATACACTTGCTCGTTTAGGTATGTCTAAGTCGGTAAACCCGTATAGGGCTATGAGAGCCTTAACAAACCCGTATGCGGGAGCAGGGGGTATGTTTGATCCAAATCTTCTACCAGGGGAAATTAGCGGTACTCGATCTGTGGGGGATATCTTGGGAGTAAAACCGGGTGCAGATGCTGAAGCTGTTGCCGGGCATGCGGGTGAGATTTTACGTAATACATCAAAAAAGTTACCTGCTGAAGGTTTTAAGGGATGGAGACAAAGGTTAGTTCCAGGGGCGCACGGTAGGATGAATAAAACATTGGCTGAAACAGCTCAGCAAGCAATGGAGCGTCATCTGGCTCGGAATCCGAGGAGAGCGACTTTCGCGGTGGACCCAAGTGCAGGGACGGCACCTAGGGGTACACTATTTGGGGCAACTGGGAAAATTGTTATGCAACCTAAAGTCGCACCTTCTGTGAGTGGTACAGCAACTACAGCAGGGCGTGAGCTTAATAAAGCACTGGGTACAAGAGTCCCGGGTAATCTACAACTAAATTTTCCCAAGGCGTATAGGGCTGTGCGTATGGGTGGAGGGGCGTTGGGTATGCTGGCTTTTGGTCCCTTTTCCGATGCGCTTTTTAAGAAACCTTTGAGTGGAAAAGAACAACCTCCTAGCTATTCCGAGTATATATCACGACCTGTAGACCCTAATTTCTCAGGAGACGTTTCAGGGGTATATAAATAATGAACAAAATCATAGAACCTGGGTCCTTTGACTTTGGTGTACCCATGGCATCACTTGTTGATATCCATAGTAAGGGCGTGGATAGTGCATGGATGACCAAGCGTGCGGCTGCAGCTGGCGTTTTTGAGGGTATAAATCTCACGCCCAAGAAGGACCACTCTGTTGTGCATCTGATTGCGATGGGAGATGCTGAATACTACGGCATGAATCGTAATGGAGACATCTTTTTCAAGCAAGGTCAGATGATGGATATCCCCGAACCGTTTGATGGGGTAACTCGAAAGGTTCAGATTCATTGTGGGAATGTTGATCGTCATCATACCTTTGAGAAGTACGCCCATGTTTATCGGAACCACAAGAACAAGGATCCGAAGAAGTCACAGGGTGATGTGCTTAAGAGCGCGCACAATGACGAAATGTCCCGTGTAGAACTCTTGGTTCAGTTGCATAATGGTAAGTGGGCCACTGAATTGCACAAGCTGGCTTCTGGGGATCCGGTAGAGTTCAGTATGGCTTGTGTGACAGACCCAAGTTACCCCGTTTTAACTACAGGAGGCTATAAGCCTCTGGTCGACGTGCAGCGTGGGGATGTAGTCCACACCCATAAGGGTAACTGGAAATGCGTAACGGGGGTCAATCGGAGAAAGTATACAGGGAAGGTTTACACCTTCGAGTTTAATGGGTTACCTCTGCCGCTTGAGCTAACAGCTGATCATCCAATGATGTCTAAACTATTTTCGGGGTCCCGGACGGAAGGCGCCATGATGGCGAAATCCTCTCGGTACTTTAAGAACACCGCGGCTTTTAATCAGGAACCGCCAGGATGGGCGCATGCGGAGCACGCTCAAATCGGGGATAGATTCCTCTATCAGCCCGTAGGGCGTATCCCCTGTTTTGGTAAGATTGACTCGATCGAGCTAGCCTCCATCATGGGATATTACACCGCAGAGGGTTCTTTTGTGTATAATGGTGAGAAAGCATGCACTACTCAGTTTACGTGCCACCTCGATGATTCTCTCCCTAGGGTACTCCCAGCATTGGTTGAATTCTTATTTCCAGAGATTGTATGTGCTATACGCCCTCACCATAATAGCGATGTGGGTCTCTCAGTCGACATATCACATACAGGATTTTCTGAATTTCTTTGGAAGTATGTAGGGAGACTGTCGCGTAGAAAGTACATTTGCCCTGAGCTATTTAATGCAGAGGCGCCGTGTAAGTTAGCATTTCTTGGATCATGGCTAGAAGGAGACGGATGGGTAGACAAGAAGGGAGGACATTGGTCTTCCTGTAATATAGGACTTATCCTTCAGGGAAGAGACCTTTTGGCGTCTTTAGAAGTAGCCTCAAGTATTTATCGGATCGACCATGCTAAATGTGACACATCTGGGTATGCCGGTTCTGAGGTGGAGTATACGTTAAACGTTTCCCACTTAGATCTGCACGTGTTACGAAACTGGTCTGATAAGGTGAAGTCACGTAACGCAGCATGGATTCCTACGAGAACAAAGCCCCCCGCGCTACGTCTTTGCCCCGACGGGCGGAGCGCCTACCGCATCAAGTCAGTAACTTGTCGGAGTGTAACTAATTTGAAGACGTACAATATTGAAGTGGAGGGGGATAACTCTTATTCTCTAGCAGGGTTGATTAGTCATAATTGCCGAGTTCCATGGGACATCTGTACCGTCTGTGGCCATAAGGCTGCGAAGAAAGAGCATTACTGCAGTCATGCCAAAGATTTCATGACCCAGATCCTTAAGTCCGGACACCAGGTAGGTGTGGCCAATGACTTCATGACGTATTTCGATATTTCCAAGGTCTATGTCAATGCTGACCGTATTGCATACGGTCTTCTTAAAGCGGCAGGGGTGGAAACCGGCGAGGTTATTCCTTCTGCGTATTTAGCCGATGACTATACATTGTTCCCTCCAGGGGATGTGGATAGTAACGGGCTGGAAGGCATTAGTAATGCAGAAGTCAAATTGGCAATGCTGAAAAAACTGAGTGAGATTGAGAAGGAGATTGAAGCATCTTCGTATCCTGGAGAACAAAGTCAGTTAGGCTTGCCTAGTGACATTCCAGAGGATATCATGCAGGAGTTACAGGGGCTCGTGTCCGCAGATAAGTCCAATTTGTTTGGGGCTATGTCGGATGCGCAAATCAGTCTCTCCTTAAAAGATTTTTTGAAACTCATTATGGGTAATAAGTTTTCAAACGTTGAAGATCACGTCGAGGAGGCAGAGGGTTGCCTTCCCGGTATGTTCGGGCGTGGCATGGATGGATCTATGAATCAATTCATGGGCGATGACGTTGAGATGGGTGGGGGACTCCTACCTAGAAGTATTAGAGACATTATCTCCGGACTGATCCCTTCTCACTCCTTGGCAGCAGAACCTGCTAGGAAGAGAGTATCGATTATGATCATTCGGGGCGGAAAGCCAGAGTCGACGCAGCTCGTGAAGCCAGCCGGGCTTAACGTAGACTCTGGTAATAGTCAAGTAGCCCGTCGTCTCGCTGAGGCATACGGTCGCTACAAGTTGGCGTTTCTTCAACGCAATGGGAACGCTGAAAATAGAACCTTGACGGGACTGACAGTGTTACAGCACTATTGGAGTTGACCGGCAAGAGTTTTTGTGCGTAGGATGCTGGCAGAAAAGGGAGAACCCTACAATGGCAGACGTGATGGACCTCATTGAAGAGTACCTCGGTCCTGCGCAGGCTGTAAAAGTTGCAGCAGGCCCAGGAGACGAAGGTACAGAACATCCCTCAAAGTCCGAGGAAGATACTACAAAGTCAGCCGTGGAAGGATCACGCTCGAGTGAGAACTCGTCCGATGTGAAAAGCCAGGTTGCTTTGTCAGTGGATGCTACGGAAGTTGAGGCGAACGAAGGTGGCGAAGGCCGTGGTCAGAACACACCAGTTCTGAGTATTGGCACGGAAGCCGCCGCGACGGGTGAAGACTCGTCGACCGAGACGGCAAGTGCTCAGCCTTCATCTGCGCGCGACGATCCCGGAACGTCCCACCCGGCCAAGGCCGATATGGGAGAGAAGTATGCCTCATTGTTACAGATGGGAAATGACATTCAAGCGAGTATTGCTGTTTCAGCTCAAAGGTTGAAGCAAGCTGGTACTGGTGCAAAGGGTGTACGGGATGGTTCAGGCCCGTTTGCGGGCAGTGCTCAGGCCGAACAAGGGGTCGGAAAGAGACAGGCAGCCGGGGAAGAATGTCCGGTTGATCCTAAGAAGAAGGGAAAACCTGTTGATGAAGCTGTAAAGAAAGCAGAAGTTGCTGGTGCTCAAGCTGCTGAGGCCCTACATGGTGCCTCGGGAGAAGCTCTTCCAAGTCGTGACGAAGTGGTTATTTCCATGCTCAAGCAGGCAAGTACAGACGCAGACGCTGTTTGTGACTTCCTAGAGGGTATGGGGACCACGGAGAAGAAGGCTGGAGCCATGCCGGCAGAGGCTGCTATGATGCCGCCTCCTGAAGGCGCTGCAATGCCCCCAATGGGAGCCCCACCAGCGATGCCTCCGGAAGCTGCACCTGCCATGCCAGGAATGCCTCCTGAGGGCGGAGCGCCAGGTGGAGCGCCTGGTGGAGAGATCGACCCGAATGCTTTGATCCAGATGCTTGCTGAAGCCGGGATTACTCCAGAGCAGTTGATGGAACTGTTGGGCGGCGGTGGTGGAGGGGGCGCACCAGCGCCTGCAGCTCCTCCCATGGCGCCTCCTCCAGAAATTCCGCAGCTTGCTCCAGAAGTTCCTGCTGAGGCTCCTCCTGCGCTTCCGCCCACTGAAGGTGAGGAGGGTGGCAGTGGTGAAACGCCTAGTGAGGGCGAACCTACGAGCTCGGAAGACGATCCCGAGAAGGATAAAGAACGGGCAGAGAAAGAAGCTGCCTTGCGTTCAACCCTTCAGGACCTTATCACCCGGATTCCAAACCGGCATGTAGTACGGTAAATAAGAGGAGGCTAGGAGTATGTCAGCAGCTACAATGATTCCTGTTCCGACCGATCAGTTGCGTTCCGTGGCGACTTACGTCAAGGAAACGCAGCCGATCGTGGAGAAGCAGGGTAAACTGGAAGCAACGCTTTCTAAGCGGGCTTCCAACGTCGTCGACGCCTTGGTGCGTAACGGATGTCTTCATGCACACTTGAAAGAAGCGAAGATTCGTGAGATTACCGACAACCCGGCCAGCTTGCTGGACGAAGTCGAGAAACTTGCGGCTCGTGTTCAGGTGTCGCCTGTAGGCGCTCCGGCTCAGCAGCACAAAGAGGCTTCCGCAGATGATAGCGGAAATCAAGGGTCAGCTAATCAGGTCTTTCTGAGTACGCTGACAGGTTCAGGTCAGTAGTCCTCGGCAATCCGAGGCGGAAAAAAGGAGGTAGACGCTATAATGTCAACACCAGTTCAAATGTTTGACCAGATGCTCGACGCCCTAAAGGGATGGCCGAGCCCCTATGCCCTCGATAAAAGTGTGGATCTCGCTGCTGGCGAGCCCGCTATTGTTGCAGGGAAGGTGCTTTCACTCACTGCAAACGGGAAGTTCCAATTGGGTCTCGAATGCAACGCCATGCCGATTTTTGCTTGGCAGAAGTCGGATGACTTTGATGTCGTCGGTGACGATGGCAACTTGGTTGGTAGTGGTGGTGGTGATCCTACGGGCGGGGAACCTGTTCCCAAGATGTCCGGTTTGGTTGCCACGGGTTCTTATGAGCTGCAGTCGACTGAGTTCGATGCTACGCAG
>Ga0307928_10003249_pt1 | contig 12410 bp, 12 predicted proteins | sample AceLakmetagen232_FD_201815 | JGI IMG/M metagenome (GOLD analysis project Ga0307928, IMG submission 201815) | Saline water microbial communities from Ace Lake, Antarctica - #232 | ecosystem: Environmental > Aquatic > Non-marine Saline and Alkaline > Saline | place: Antarctica: Ace Lake... | reverse complement strand
ACATATGATTTCTCTATAAGAAAAGGTGTAGTTAAAAGGTGTAGTTAAGTAATGTATAGATATATTGCCAAAAACAGAGCAAAAACTGTATTTATAATAATTGGATTTATAATATTTATAACACTGATAGGATTTGCTATTGGCTATTATCTTGACTGGAATTATGGCATTAGCAATAACTATTCGATATTACTTATGATACTTGCACTCATGCTGGCACTTATCATGAGTTTTTCAAGTTATTATTACAGCGATAGAATGGTACTAAGCCTGAGCAAAGCCAGACCAATATCCAGAGATGAGAGCCCCAGAATTTATTATATGGTAGAAGGGCTTTCAATAGCTGCAGGAATTCCAATGCCCAGGATATATGTAATAGGCGATGAAGGAATGAATGCATTTGCAACCGGGCGCAATCCTAAGAATGGGGTTGTAGTTTTTACCAGAGGTCTTTTGGATAATTTTAATGATGAGGAGCTTAAAGGAGTTATATCCCATGAGCTGTCTCATATAAAGAATTATGATATACTTCTTGGTACAGTTGTAGTTATTCTGGTTGGAATGATTGCTATAATAAGTAATATTATGCTCAGGTCGCTTATATTCGGGGGTGGTGCCAGGAGGAGGTCGTCTAAGGGTTCAGGAGGCGGTATATTATCTTTAATTTTATTAATAATAGGAATATTACTTATATTATTGTCTCCTATAATTGCTACATTGATAAGGCTGGCTGTAAGCAGAAGTAGGGAATTTCTGGCAGATTCAACAGGAGCTCTAATTTCCAGATATCCTGCAGGGCTGGCAAATGCACTTAAAAAAATTAGTGCACATAGTGAAGTAAAAACTGCCAGTAGCGCAACTGCGCATTTATTTATTGCCAATCCAATTGGTAAGAAATCTAAGTTTATGTTTAAGAGTTTATTTAATACGCACCCTCCTATAGAAGAAAGAATCATGAGGCTTGAAAATATGTCTTTAGGAGTGGGGATAAAATAATTGGAGGTGCTTTGATAAAATGGAGAAGGGAACATTAAAAGTAAAGACCGGCCTTGCTCAGATGCTTAAAGGTGGAGTAATAATGGATGTAACCTCCCCGGAGCAGGCTAAAATTGCAGAGGAAGCAGGGGCAGTATCAGTGATGGCTCTGGAGAGAATACCTGCTGATATCAGGAGAACAGGAGGAGTGGCCAGAATGACTGATCCTGAAATTATACTGAAGATCATGGATATTGTTTCTATTCCGGTCATGGCAAAAGCAAGGATAGGGCATTTTGCAGAAGCGCAAATACTTGAAGCAATAGGAGTTGACTATATTGATGAAAGTGAAGTCCTGACTCCGGCAGATGGAAAATACCATATAAATAAGTGGAATTTTAAAGTTCCATTTGTTTGCGGCGCAATAAATTTAGGTGAAGCTTTAAGAAGGATAGGCGAAGGCGCTGCAATGATTAGAACCAAAGGAGAGGCTGGTACCGGAGATGTTATAGAAGCAGTAAAACACATGAGAAGCATAAAAGATGGAATATCAAGAATTGCTTCACTGCCAAAAGAAGAATTGATGACTGCTGCTAAAGAAATGGGTGCTCCTTATGATCTGGTAGTATATGTTCATAAGAATAAGAAATTGCCGGTAGTTAATTTTTCAGCTGGTGGGATATCTACTCCTGCTGATGCCGCTATGATAATGCAGCTTGGTGCTGAGGGTATATTTGTAGGTTCAGGTATTTTCAAATCTGAAAATCCAGCAAAAATGGCTGGTGCTATTGTTGAAGCAACAACACATTATAATGACCCCGGGGTTTTGGCAAAGGTTTCCAGTGGTCTCGGAAGCCCAATGAGTGGAGTTGCTATATCAGAGCTTACAAAAGAGAAGTTAATCTCAAATAGAGGGTGGTAAAACTGAAACAATGAGTATTAAAATAGGTGTACTTTCACTTCAAGGAGCATTCAAAGAGCACATAAAAAGATTAAAAGAGTGTGGGGTTTCTGTGGAAGAAGTAAAATTTACCGAACAGCTTAAAGATATTGATGGACTAATTATTCCTGGCGGTGAGAGTTCTACTATAAATAAATTATTGGGAAAATATAAATTTAAAGAAAGCCTTGATAAATTTTATAATGATAAAAAGCCTATATTCGGGACTTGCGCAGGCTTAATTTTGCTTGCAAAGAATATTAAAGGAGAAGGCAGGGGCCTTGGTTATATAGATATTGATGTTCAAAGAAATGCTTATGGAAGGCAGATTGAAAGTTTTGAGGAATTGCTGGATATCCATCTTGATAACAATCGGAATGGCGGTAAATTTAAATCTATTTTTATAAGGGCACCCAAAATATTAAATGTTGGGGAAAGGGTCAGGATTCTGGGGAAGTTTAAAGAGGATATTGTATTGGTGAGAGACAATAATGTAATGGCAAGCACTTTTCACCCCGAGTTGACAGGGGATTTAAGAATACACAAATATTTTATAAATATGATTAAAAATATTAAAGGAGACAGTTGATATGTCAGGGCATTCAAAATGGCATTCAATTAAGCATAAAAAGGCAAAAGAGGATGCAAAACGGGGAAATATATTCGGGAAGCTGAGCAGGAATATTATTGTTGCAGTAAGAGAAGGAGGTGGAACCAATCTCAGGGACAATATGGCCCTTGCCAATGCAATATCAAAGGCTAAGGAATTTAATATGCCCCAAAACAACATAGATAGAGCAATTAAAAAGGGGACAGGCGAGATAGAAGGGGAGAATTATGAGACTATTTTGTATGAGGGATATGGCCCTGGAGGAATAGCTATAATAATTGAAATAATGACTGCAAACAGGAACAGGACTGCTTCTGATATAAGAAATATTTTAAGTAGATATAATGGAACTCTTGGTGAGAGCGGAAGTGTAAGCTGGCAGTTTGAAAGAAAAGGTATAATAATAGTAGAGAAAAGTGAAATAAAGGATGAGGAAGAATTTATGCTTAATGTGATTGATATGGGAGCAGAAGACATTGATGAAGATTATGATGTATATGAGATTAAAGTTTCTCCTGTTGAGTTTATAAAGGTCAAAGAAGCTCTTGAAAAAAATAATATAAAAATAAAATCAAGTGAAGTAGGACTTATACCAAAATCTACCATCGAATTATCAAAAGAGGAAAGCACTAAAGTGCTAAAACTAATTGATGCATTAGATGAGCACGATGATGTCCAGAATGTGAATTCAAACCTGGAAATATCCGATGAAATATTAAGTGAAATATAGATAATTTAAAATGACAACTGATAGAATAAGAATACTGGGGATAGATCCTGGATTGGAAGCTACAGGGGTAAGTATATTGGATGTAGAAAAAGGGGAATACTATCCCGTATTTTGTGATTGCATCATTACAAAAAAGAATGAACCCATTGGTGAAAGATTAGAAGAGATTTATAAAGAGATTAATCAGTTAATTAAAAAGTACTGTCCTGACTGCATGGCTATTGAAGAAATCTTTTTTAGCATTAATGCTAAAACTGCCATGGATGTAGGCCAGGCAAGGGGAATATCAATACTGGCTGGAGCTATTAACAGCTTGAAGATATATGAGTATACTCCTTTACAGGTAAAGCAGGCTGTTGTTGGGTATGGAAGAGCAACCAAGAAACAAATCAAATATATGCTAAAAATAATACTTAAAGTTGAGGATAATTTTTTTCCCGGGAAAGATGATGCCTGGGATGCAATGGCGATATCTATATGCCATGCTAATAATAAAAAGTTTCAAGATAAGGTTGAAACATTCAAGTAATTCAGATAGTTGGTTATGATCGCAAAAATATTTGGAAGAATAATTAAAAAGTCACCCTCAAGCGTTATAGTGCAAGCAGGTGGAATAGGATTCGAAATATTGATTTCAAGCAGGACTTTTGAAAAGATACCAGAAAAGGGTTCAGAAGTAGAACTTGATATATATACTCATGTGAGAGAGGATGAGTTAAAATTGGTAGGGTTTGTAGATGCCGCCGATAAAAGTTTTTTTCTGAAGCTTCTGGGAGTTTCCGGAATATCAATAAAAATAGCGTTAAGCGCCCTATCCATTTATAGCGGACAGGAACTTAAAGGAATGATTGCAAACAGGGAAGTTGAGATGCTGAGAAGAATTCCCGGTATTGGCATCAAACTTGTTGAAAGAATGATTCTGGAACTTAAAGATAAACTGGAAGAATATAAAGTGGGGGGAGCAGTACTCGCCGGTTTAGCAGAAAATGAAAAAATATATGAGGTTAAACAGGCTTTAAAAACTCTGGGGTACGGCTCAAGGGAAATAAGTAAAGCTATATCAAAGTTAAATATTGACCTTATTGAGAAAGAAAAAATTGAGAATATCTTAAAAATGGCTCTTAAGGAGATTTAATTAAAATGTTGGGTGAAAAAGGTAAAATGGCAAACAATGGTGAAGAAGATAGTGATATAAATCCCAAGCATATAAAGGTTGATACTGAATTGGACAAGAGTCTGCGTCCGAGATTCATATCTGAATTCATAGGTCAGGGAAAGATAATAGAAAATCTTCTGATATTTATTAAATCTGCCAGAAAAAGAAAAGAACCGCTGGACCATGTAATTCTATCTGGTCCACCAGGTCTGGGAAAAACATGTCTTGCAGAAATAATTGCAAATGAATTAGGGGTTGGTTTTAGAATTACTTCTGGTCCTGCTATTGAAAGAGCAGGAGATCTGGCTGCTATATTGACTAATTTAGAGAATTTTGATGTTTTGTTTGTTGATGAGATTCACAGGCTGAACAGAAGTGTTGAAGAAATCCTGTACCCGGCTATGGAAGACTATAAACTGGACATAATAATAGGAAAGGGCCCTTCTGCAAAGTCAATTAGAATTGATATCGCCCCTTTTACTATTATTGGTGCTACTACCAGAATTGGTCTGATGTCTTCGCCATTGAGAGATAGATTTGGAGTAAATTTAAGGCTGGATTATTATGATAAAAAAAGTATTGTCAGGATTATTGAAAGATCAGCCGGTATATTTGATATAAAGATAACTGAAAAAGGTGCAGAAGTTATTGCAGGAAGAAGCAGAGGGACACCAAGGATTGCTAATAGACTGCTCAGGAGAGTAAGAGATTATGCTCTAATGTATAACGATAGTGTAATAGACGGCCAGATAGCCGAAAAATCTCTTGGCAAACTGGATATAGATAAATTAGGCCTGGATGTGGTTGATAAGAAAATATTGGATATCCTGATTGTAAAATTTGATGGAGGACCAGTGGGCGTTGGTACTATAGCAGCGTCAATAGGAGAAGAAGTAAATACTATTGAAGATGTTTATGAACCATATTTATTACAGCTGGGATTTGTAAAAAGAACTTCAAAGGGCAGAGTAGCTACCAATCTGGCATTTAAATATCTTGGAGTAAAAAAAGAAAATAAAAATAAGCTCTTTTAACTATTTACTTAAGATATGAAGATTGAATTATTTGACTACAGGCTCCCACAAAAATTTATAGCTCAGGTACCTCTGCAGCAAAGAGATTATTCCAGGCTTCTGGTGCTCGACAGGCGTACAGGCGATATAAAACATGATATTTTTTACAATATATTGAGTTACTTTGACCGGGGAGATGTTCTGGTTGTAAATGAAAGTAAAGTTACCAGGTGCAGACTAATTGGTAAAAAAGAAAAAACGGGAGCCAATATAGAATGTTTTGTTCTAAATAAAGTAAAGGGTAATCAGTATCTGGTATTGCTTAAACCTTCAAAAAGACTCAAATCCTCAGATAAAGTAATTATAGGCAAATATTATTTTTTGGTTATATCAAAACTGGATTACGGCAAGGCTATTGTGGAATTTAATACAACTGTAGAGAAAATTTTTACCGAATACGGCAGAGTACCGATACCTCCCTATATTAAGTGCAGTAGTATAGATGAATCTCGTTACCAGACTATTTATGCAGCAAGAGAAGGTTCTTCCGCAGCGCCAACTGCCGGTCTTCATTTTTCTGAAAATTTGATTAAAGAAATGAAAAGTAAGGGAATTGTTTTAGCAAAAGTGGGTTTGAACATAGGGCTGGATACATTCAGACCTATATCGTCAAATGAAATAGAAGAACACAAAATGCATAGTGAATATTATTATATAAGAAAATCTGAGGCTAAAAAGATTAACCGGTCAAAAGAAATGGGAAAAAGGATTATTGCGGTAGGTACTACTGTGGCTAGAGTTTTAGAAACTTTGATGTCCAGATATGGAAAAATAAAGGGAGATAGAGGAGCTACCGATATCTATATATATCCTGGTTTCAATTTTAAGGCTGTAGACTGGATGATTACTAATTTTCATCTACCCCGGTCAACTTTGCTGGTGATGGTATCTGCCTTTGCCGGGAGAGAAAATATTCTAAATGCATACAAGAATGCAAAGAATAATAACTACAGGTTTTATAGTTTCGGAGATTGTATGCTAATAAAATAATCTTTAATGGATTTAAAGCTCTTTTAAAAAGAATTTAAGCTTAAATTTAATAATTTTAAATATTTCTAATACTGCGCCTATTCAAAAGAGAATTTTTTGTCAGTTATAATTTTCAGGCAGATGTCTACTATTTCAGGGTCATAAAGTTTACCTTTATTATTCTGAATCTCCTTGCAAACTTTTTCCTTACTAAGAGCAGGTCTATAAGGTCTATTTGAAGACATTGCCTCTGCTACATCTGCAACACCTATAATTTTTGACTCCAAAGCCATGTCTTTACTTTTCAGACCGTTGGGGTATCCAGAACCACCTACTCTTTCATGGTGCTGCAATATAAAAGTTGCTATGGGATAATTAAATTCAATTTTCTTAACAATATCGTAACCAATCTTAGGATGAGTTTTTATCACTTCAAACTCTTTTTTTGTTAATTTACCGGGTTTCGAAAGAATAGACAGGGGTATGTTTGCCTTACCGATATCATGAATAAGCGAGGCAGTCCTTATAGCTTTAATTTTATCATCACTGAGATTTAACTCCCGGGCAATTTTTACAGCCAGGGCGGCAACTCTTTTTTGATGTCCGAATATATAGGGTTCTCTTTTTTCTGCTGTTGAACCCAGGGCAGTTATGGCATTATCAAACATTTTTTCCAGCTTATCATAAGCTTTTTTTTGTTCTGTGATATCTTTAAAATTAATTAATACATACCCTGATTTTTGGCTGCTTTTTACAGATTTTGATGTAATTTCTACCCAGAATTTTTGCCCACTTTTGTTTATAAATGGCAGCACAGTTGGGTGTGTACCTTTGGTCATAACATATTTTAATTTTTCTGTATATGTACTTTCCATTCCCTTTATCCACTGCGGATAGGGCGTTTTTTTGCCAGGACTAATGATTTCTTTAAAAGAAAATCCTGTAATTTTTTCAAATGCATGGTTAACATACCGGATTGATTTATCTGGATTTATAACAAGGATTGGGCTGGAAGAATTTTCCAGGATGCTTTTATTGAACTCCTCGCTCTCTTTTAATGATTCTTCTGACTGTTTTCTACCTGTTATGTCTATTATAAAGCCTTCAAGCATTTGTGAATTCTTGAATGGCGGCAGAAGAAGCTGGCTAACTTCTGAAACCCATTTTATTTTATTTTCTGCAGTGATTATACGATACTCAAAGTGCAATTGTTCCGAGTGCCCTGCAGCTTTTTTAATCTTATCTCTTACCATGTCTCTATCTTCCTGGTAAATAATTTTTTCATAGGAGATTTTATTATTTAAGATTAGATCTTCTGGTTTATAACCGGTTAAATAAAGGCAGCCCTTGCTAACAAATTCCATGGTTCTGTTGGAATCATTTCTGCAATAATAAATCATTTCAGGAAGTTTATTTATGATGGGAGAGTGAAAAAGCTCATTTTTCTTTACAATATTTTTGATATATTCTCCTTTATCTTTTATCTTTTTCAGGCTTGCAAGGTCTTTATGTAATTTTGTAAATCCACCTGATAATTTTAGTTTTGTCATTATTTTTAGCAGCCTTTTATAGGTTATGTTTAAATTTTAAGATATATGATAGTTCTTATTGATATATTTATATTATACTATAAATTTAGCATAGATGAAGTTTTACTACTAATTTTAAAAAAACAGTAAATTTTGTAGAATACCTAAAAGTAGCAATTAAAGGTGAAATAATATAAAGAGATAATTTAAACAGAAAGAGAATGACTTTTTTTAAAGTTTTAAAGAAAGATAACAAGTCATCTGCCAGAGCAGGAATAATGACTACAAAAAGAGGAATCATCAAGACACCGGTATTTATGCCCGTGGGCACCAAAGCAACTGTTAAAGCAGTTACCAATGAGCAGCTTTATGATGCAGGATGTGAAATCATACTTGGCAACCTGTATCATCTCTATCTTCAGCCAGGGATTAAAGTAATTAAAAAAGCAGGCGGGCTGCACAGATTTATGAATTGGAACAGAGCTATTTTGACTGACAGTGGTGGATTTCAGGTATTCAGCCTTAGTAAAATAAGAAAAATTACTAATGATGGAGTGGAATTCAAATCAATCATAGATGGGTCAAGTCATTTTTTTACTCCTGAGGATGTAATAAGAATGCAGTATCAGATAGGATCGAATATTATTATGGTTCTTGATGAATGCATCCCCTTTAATGAAGATTATGACTATACTCTTAATGCAGCCAAAAGGACCCTTGAGTGGGCGGAGGTTTCTTTAAAGGTAAAAAATAGAATTGATTTTGATGAAGAGGCGAGGATATTTGGTATAGTTCAGGGAGGATTTATAAAGGACTTAAGAAAATTTTGTGCCCAATCAATATCCGGGATGGACTTTGACGGCATAGCAATTGGTGGGTTAAGTGTAGGTGAGAAAAGAGCTCAAACCCTTGATATTTTAAACCATACTGTTAGATTTCTGGATAATAAGAAACCGCTATATTTTATGGGATTGGGTGATCCGGTAGGAATAGTGGAAGCTATAAGCAGTGGAGTAGATATGTTTGATTGTGTGATGCCTACCAGAATTTCCAGAAATGGAAGTGCTTTTACCTCTGGAGGTAGGATAAACATAAAAAATAAAAAATATACTTGTGATTTAAATCCTCTGGATGAAAAATGTAATTGCTATACTTGCAAAAATTATACCAGAGCTTATATTAAGCATTTGTTTAAGAGTAAAGAAATACTGTCAAGCGTACTTCTTACAATTCACAATCTGCATTTTATTTTTAATTTAGTCAAGCAGTCAAGAGATGCCATAATATCAGGAGATTTTGAAAGTTTCAGATTGGATTTTATAAATAAATATAAAGAGTGTGAAAAATAAAATAGCAATTATTTAAAATAACCTTATTTATTTTAAATTTGATCTAATTTTTTTTAAAAAAGTTAACAAATTTCTTTACTAAATTTGGGTCAAACTGCGTTCCAGCACATCTTTTAAGTTCCTTTAAAGCTTCTTTCTTGCTAATTGCTTTTTTGTAAGGTCTGTCATGGGTCATAACATCGTATGCATCAACTATTGATATAATCCGTGATACCAATGGAATATTTCCACCTTTTACCCCCAGGGGATAACCGCCGCCATCCCACCGCTCGTGATGCGATAACACAGCATTAGCTATAGTCTCCAGATGCGGAGATGAACCGGAAATATTATAACCGACTTCAGGGTGTTTTTTTATAATAGCCCATTCTTTTTTTGTTAATTTACCGGGTTTTGTAAGAATTTTATCAGGTACTGCTATCTTTCCTATATCATGAAGGGTTGAAAGCAAGGATAATTCATTTAATTTATCTTCCGGTAGGTTTAAAGAATGGCCCATAGCCAATGCCAATTTTTTCATCCGTACCGCATGTTCTTCAGTTTCAAAACTTTTTTCCTGCAGCATTCTTTCAAGAGATGAAATTATAGAGCTGGATATGCTGTCTCTTTCCAGCAGCTTCCTGCGGTACATCCTATCTTCAGCTTCTTTTACTGTAGCTCTGACACTGTAGCGCTCATTTATTTTAGTTGAAGTTCCGAAGGATACGCTTAATGGTATTCTCTGATCAATAGTTTTATCACAGGTAGCTCTTATTCTATTTATTATCTCTTCTGAGGATTTTTCTGTAGTTTTAGGAAGTAATATAGAAAATTCATCTCCTCCCCACCTGGCGATGATATCTTCTTCTCTGCAGCAGCTTTTCAAAATCCTGGTTACCCTTTTTAACAGCTTGTCTCCTTGCTCCAGACCAAAAGCATCATTTACAAGTTTTAAACCATTTACATTTCCGATAATAATAGTCAATGGTAATTGTCTTTTTGCATCGAGTCTTTTAAGTTCTTCTTCAAAATAGGTGCGATTGTATAATCCTGTCAGATTATCATAAAAGGAGAGGTACTTTATTTCTGTTTCAGATTCTTTACTAGCAGTAATATCCTTTACTATATCTTCATAATAAGCTGCACCGCTTTTATCATAAATCAGTCTGGAGAAAATTTTTGCCCATATGATACTTCCATCTCTTTTCTTAAGTTGGGTTTCAAATGATTTAGTTGTCTTGATTGGAGATAGACTGTCTTTTTCAGAAACATAAAGCTGTTCCGGTACATTTTTAGAAAGTAATTCTTCTTTACTGCTATATCCGAGAATTTTTATGAGTGCTGGATTTACATCAATATATTCTCCATCTAGAGTGCTGATGTAAATTCCATCAAGGGAGTCATTGAATATATTTCGATATATTTCTTCGCTTTTTTTATTTAATGATAATATGTCCATTATTTGTTATTTTATTTTTTAATCGGAATCAATACAAAAGAAAAATTATTTAATTATTTAATAATAATTTACATTTTATATCAAAATAACTTAAGTTAGAAGAACAATTAAGAAATTGTTTTATTTTTAATTTAGTTAAAGATGAAAGGAACCTCATAAGACTCGCCAGAAAACCCGGTCCATTTATGGAGGGGATGAATTGACAAAAGATTTTAAGGAAAGAATAAATTATTTGCTGATAAATAAATTTATTTGTTTGCAAAATTTTTAAAAAAGTTAATAATAGTTATATTTGATTTTTAAAATATTTTTAAGGGGTGAATATGAAGTTATCTAAAAGGATTATAAGCATTTTAATTATCAGCATATTGTTAATAATTATAGGGTCCTCAGTGGTTTCCTGTCTTCCATTGTCAACAACAGAAGAAGGAGGAACGACTGAAGGAGCGCAAGCTGCAGAGCCCAGTAGCATTAGCAATATATTAACAAGCTATGGAACATGGATCTGGCTGGCAATTCTAGTGGTGGCATTTTATTTTCTACTTATAAGGCCGCAGCGTACAAGATCCAAGAAAGCTCAGGAGCTGATGTCCAGTCTGCAGAGAGGTGATGAAGTTGTTACTATAGGAGGTTTTCATGGTCGGATTAAAGATATTAGAGAAGATGTAATTATAGTGACTATTGCCGGCGGTGTTGATGTAAAAATAAATAAGAGCGCTGTTTCCAAGAAAGCAAGTAAATAAAGAGTATGCGAAATAAAAAAGTTCATATAATTATTATTGTAATATTTATAGCAATAATAAGTATAAGTTTTTATTATATACTTGATAAACCCATAAATCTGGGACTCTTTAATAAACCCATAAATCTGGGGCTCCTTAAAGAGTCTATTAATCTGGGGCTCGACCTTAAAGGCGGTACCCAGATTATTTTAAAGCCTACAGAGAAGGATGGAGAAGAAGTAACTACCCAAAAGCTTGATAAAGCTATGGGAATTGTGAGGGATAGGATAGACAGGCTTGGTATTTCGGAGCCACTTGTTACTAAAGACCTCCTATCAAATAACATAATAGTTCAGCTTCCCGGCGTAAAGGATCCTGACACAGCAAAGGAAATAATAGGAAAAACTGCCGAGCTTGAATTCAGGCTGGTTAAAGGAACGTTTATATTCATAAAGGACCAGAGCTGGGATATCGTAAAATTTGACCCTAAAAAAAGTGACCCTGAAAAAGGTCAATTAATAATCAATCCCCAGGCTGATAGAGTAGTTTTAATTGAGGATATTAATGCATTAATTAATTCAGGAACGGTAAATATAATTGCTGAATTAGTAACGGATCCTGAAACTGGAGAGTTGGTACTGGTCGAGCCTGCTTCAGGGGCTAATGAAGAAAATAGTGATATGGAGGATAGTTCTAAAATAAATAGTGATATTAATATTGACCCGGAAAAAATTATAGGAAAAATAATATATGATCCTGATACCAGGGAGCTTTTGCTGGTAAGCGGTGAGAACGAAGAAGAAACAGGAGAAATATTAGTTGATTCCAGAAGCAGTGCCGCAACATTGGTTGGACCGGTACTTGTAACAGGAGATAAACTGGCAAAAGCTTTAGCCGGTTATGACTCGTATGGGGAAAT
>Ga0307928_10003248_pt1 | contig 12412 bp, 21 predicted proteins | sample AceLakmetagen232_FD_201815 | JGI IMG/M metagenome (GOLD analysis project Ga0307928, IMG submission 201815) | Saline water microbial communities from Ace Lake, Antarctica - #232 | ecosystem: Environmental > Aquatic > Non-marine Saline and Alkaline > Saline | place: Antarctica: Ace Lake... | reverse complement strand
ACTGCACAATTAGGGAGTTATTCTTTATTACTAGATGGAACAGACGGAAAAGCAATCTGTTCAACTAGTGCAGATTTTGATGTTTCAGATGGAGAGTTTTCTATGGGTGCGTGGTTTAAGACAAGTAATAATAGAGCAATGCACATAGTTGGAAGGTATGATAATGCAACCTCGTCGGCTAATAGAAGAATGTGGATACAGGCTGGAGCGATACAAGCACAAATAAGAGATTCTGGAGCACACAATGTAATCCCTATTTCTTCAGCAGGATTTGATGATGGAGAATGGCATCAAGCAATCGCTATTCGTTCGGGAGATACATTAAGCGTTTATGTTGATGGAATATTTGAAAAATCTTTAACAAATTCTAGCATAGGAAGTGTTGATACTTCAACATATTTCGCTGTTGGTTCTTTATACCTTAATAATGCATGGCAATGGCTTTTTGATGGGAATATAGATGAGGTTTTTGATATTCATAGGGCATTAACAGCAGATGAAATTTTAGAGATTTATAATCAACAGAAAATAGCAAGAGCAGGACTCACCGCAGGAGAAATAATATTCGGAGATAATAAAGAGTTTATAGGTTGGAATGGGACTCTTTGGAAGATATTCTAAACCCATAAGTTTATAAAGTAGTAAACCGTGAGTTTACTATGTTAATTGAACACAAACAAATTAAGTTTCGTTTATCGTCGTGGAGAAAGTTAAGACGTGCTTTTTATGGTCGTAAGAATGAAAACTTTTCTGATTACATTGAACGGATTGCAAAGGAGTTGAAGAAATGAAGTTTAATGTTATTTTATGGAATATAGACTATGAGGAATGGAAGATTATACCCCTTTGGGATAGAATAAGAATTAAATTTGCTCAGTTAATTTTTAGTAAAACTTTCTTTGAGCTACATATTGAAAAAAATGGGAAATAAACATTTTGAGAAAGGTGGAGAGGAACTTAAAACTTTGAAGGATTTGGATTTTGATTTATGGATGCCCCATAATGATGTTGAAGAGTTTGAGAAATGGATAAAAGCCGAGGCGATTAAGTGGGTTAAAGCTGATTTAAATATGGATTATGAAACTATAAGATTTATTAAACATTTCTTCAATCTCACAGAGAGGGATTTAGCATGAGTTTGTCTGATAAAATTTTAAAATGAAAACAAAACACATAACATTTACAGAAGGAGAATACAAGAAAATATTCAAAGCAAAAAGAACACTAGAATATAAACAAAATACTAAATTCACATGGACAAAGTTCCTACTCGTTATGGCAACAAAAGGGATTTCAGTTAAAAGAGATGAAGATAAAAAGAACAGAGGAATATTACAGTCATTAAAGACAAAACACAATTAAATATATGGAGGTTAAAAAACATGGAAAAAACCAAAGTTAAAATATTTGAATCAGAAGACAAGGAAAGCCAGAAGACAGGGAAGACTTATTCAAGATTTAGAACTCAAATCGGATGGATGAGTTGTTTTGAAGCAGACGAAGTCGCTAAGCTTAAAGCAAACATTGGGAATGATGTCGTTGTAAATATTAAAGAGATTGGAAACTTTAAGAACATTAAGAAAGTTTATGATAATGATTTTGAAGATAAACCAATACAAGTTGTCAGGCCCGGAGCAATAGCACCCACAGCACCTAGTTTTAAAAACAAGTATTCAGATATGGAAGCTAACAAACAAGCAGGAGTAGCCACGCGTTATGCTGTTGATTTATGCATTGCAGGGAAGATAGAGTATAAAGATATTAGAATGAATGCTAAGATATTGCATAAATTAATGAGAGATATTGCAGCTAACAATGATACAGATTAAATTGACTCGCCAAGGTTGGGAAATCATTAGAGTTTTATTTTTTATTTAGTTCCAAAGAAAGCAGAGGGGTTAAAGCCCCCTCAATTATAATGACAGAAGAATATAGAACAATATGGGAAATTATGAAGGAAGCCACAAAGGCATACTCACAGTTGGGTGTGCTGTTAGGGGAGATTGATGGGATGGTCAAAAAGCAGAAAAGACACCTTGTTTCACAAAAAGCTTAAATAGTTTGCTCACTTCAAAAACCCGTGGTTTTTGGTTAGCCCCAGGGCTAAGCCTAGTTTGCGAAACATACAAATTTGGGCTTATTAGAGCTTAATAAGACCTAATTCTATTTGAGCAAAACCCATAACAATCAAGCCTTCTCAGGCTTGCTTTGTAAGGCTTTTGCTCTAATTGGCTTGCCGACCCACCCACCCAGGCCATAAGGCTTAACAATCATGCTCGCTAGCTCGCCTGCTCTGTAAGCCTTATGGCCCCACGGCCCACCCACCCACCCACCCCCCGCCCCACCCCCCACCCCGCTCAGGTTGTTATTGTTGTTATTTGTGATTGTGATTGTATGCGATTATTGTGTTTGTGTTTGTTTTTTTATGTAGCATCCCGGCCACAAATTTTTAAAATATTATTAAAACACAATTATCCAAAATACCCCTAAAAAGTTCCACTGGAAATGTAGGTGCCTTAATTTCACTATTTATTATCTCCACTGGAAATGTAGGTCAATTCTCAATTATCCACTTAAATTTGTTAATCTCAGAGGGAAGTATATATATATACATGTAAGAGAGAGAGAGAGAGAGAGAGAGAAAGTATATATCATATATATATACTATTAGAACTATATGTTTATAAAGTAGGTATATATATATCTATATAATGGAGGAAAGAAAAGAAAAAAAATGCAAAAAAATAATTTATTTGATAAAAAAAGAGAGATGAGAAGTTATGGACAAATACAAACCTCAGTTTTAATTTCTCCCGAATTTTATTCTTTATGTAAAGAAAATCACATCGGATTTAGTGAAGCGATAAGAGTTGGAATTTCAATAATTCTCGCAGAAAAAGGAATTAAAGATTATAACAACGATTTAAATATAGTTCGGAGAATAGAAAAATTAACAACTTTACTCGAAAAAAAATCTCAGGAATTAGAGGATTTAAAAGAAAATGCAAAGTAATTTAATTTTAGATAAATGGCAGAAAGAAGTTCTAAAAACAGATGGAAATATCGCCTTGTGTTCTGGCCGACAAGTTGGAAAATCCACCGTTATTTCAATAAAGGCAGGAGAGTTCGCAATTAAAAATAAGAACAAAGTAATAATGATTATTGCTTCAACAGAACGACAGGCATTACTTCTTTTCGAAAAAGTGCTATCATACATTTATGAGAATTACAAAAAATATATAAAAACTGGAAAAGATAAGCCAACAAAACACACCCTAAAATTAGGAAATGGAAGTGTTATCCACTGCCTACCCACAGGAGATAGTGGATACGGGATAAGAGGATACACAATCGACGCATTATACGCAGATGAAGCTCACTTCATAAAAGAAGATGTTTGGGCAGCAGTGACCCCTATGCTCGCAACTACGGGAGGAGATATAATTCTACTCTCAACTCCCTTCGGAACAAAAGGTTATTTCTACCGATGTTTCCAAAACCCTAATTTTACACATTTCCAAATATCAACAGAGGAAGTCGCAGAGAAAAGACCAGAACCTCAGAAAACAAATTTAAAAGATTTCCTAGTAGAAGAAAAGAAACGAATGACTAAACTCCAATATCAACAAGAATATTTAGGTTTGTTCGTTGGGGGCGTAATGAGATTCTTTGAAGATGAATTAATTGAAAGAATTTGCACATTAAAAGAACACACACCCAGAGGGGATAAATTCCTAGGTATAGATGTTGCAAGAAGGGGAGGGGATGAAACAGCATTAGCATCTTTGGACAGAATTAAAAGAAAAAAATTAAAACAATTTGATTTAGACATTTCAGAAAACACATACTTAACAGAAACCACAAGATTAATTCTTCATAAAGACAAACAATTCAATTATAAAAAAATTTATATAGATGACGGGGGTTTAGGCGTTGGCGTGTTCGACCCTCTTTTAGAACACCCACAAACTAAAAGAAAAATAGTTGGAATTAACAATGCATCAAGACCAATCGAAAAAGATAAGAGAAGAAAGAAACTATTAAAAGAAGATCTATACAACAATCTAAAAAACCTCATGGAAAATAATCAAATCGAATTATTCGATTCTCCCGAATTAAAACAAAGTTTAAGATCAATCCAATACGAATATCATGACAAAAAAAGCCTAAAAATCTATGGGAATTATTCCCATATTGCCGAAGCAATAATCAGAGCGGCATGGTGCATAAAAGACAAAACTTTAAATATATACATTTATTGATTAAAACATGGCTTATATTATGACAACAGAAGCAGAAATACAACAAAAAAGCGGAGCAGAAGTAAATGTAGCTTTTAATACAACAATGATGACAGCAGCAAACTTGAGAGCAGAGAGCACAATAAATTGTGTTTGCAGAAATAATTATTCAGATACTTTCGCCGCATTGAACACAGATGTTAAACAATTATTATCAGATATCGCAAGTTCTTTAGTAGCGATTGAGGCAATAACATATGACATGAGCGGATATACAACAAGAGTCGAAGCAGAAGATATGATTAATGTCCAAAGAGATATAGCATTAAGAGGCTTGTCAATTCTAAAAGATAAAAAAACACAGGACTTTATCGATGCCGCATAATTTTAAACGATTCCCAGAATTAACAAATTCACAAATGGCATTATATTATTTTGATTCGCCACATAAACAAATCTTTGAAAGTTTTAAAGCAAGAGTTGTAGATGTCCACGACGGGGACACAATAAAAGTTTCATGGCAAGAAAGAGATTTTGATTTTCCAATAAGATTCGCAAATATTGCAGCACCAGAATTAAATGAGAATGGAGGATTAGCATCACAAAAATGGTTATCAAAAGAAATTCTAGGAGAGGAAGTCCAAATAATAATTAATCCAAATAATAGAGTTGGGAAATGGGGGAGATTAATAGGCGAAATAATTCATGGAGGAATAAGTATTAATATGCAAAGTGTGGACGCTGGTTATTCTGTAAAGTGGAAAGATAGGGGGCAAATAAAATGGTATTAGATTTTCAAGGTGTTCCAAATTCACTTTTTTCATCAAGCGAAGCAAGCGGGGAAGGATTAGGTGCGAGTTATACTCAAAAAGTTATAATCGAAGAAGGGGCCGGGATCGTTCCGATAGGAGGATTAGTCCCGTGGTGTAAATCATTTACAGGAGTTCCAGATTTAGTAGAACAAAATTTATTTCAAATATTCGTCGAATGTGACGGATCAGTTTTAGATGACCCAGATAGCCCTTTAAATGGTCAAACTTTACCTAATTTAAACGGACGAAATCAATTTCCAAGAGGAGCAACAACAAGCGGAACAACAGGGGGAAGCACCGTTTCAGGAAATGAAAGTGCACACACTCACGCAGTAGGCGCGCATAACCACACAGGTTCAGTTTCGGGAACTACATCAGAGGAAGATGACACACAAGAAGTAGAATATGGAACTGGAAAAACAATTGCAGATAGAAATCACACTCATACTTTTTCGGATAGTTTTACAGTAAGCACAGACCCAGCTTTCGACACAGATGCAGGAACAGCGCATCATCATGTAATATCCCCAAAGTTTTATAATGTAGTTTGGTTAATAAGAGTAAAATAAAATGCCACAAACAAATATAGCATCAACAGAAGCAAGTGACTTAGCAAATGCTATGACAGATTATTCAGTTAGTAGCAAAAGCACCGACGCAGGAGAAGGGCAAGGAGAAACAAAATGGTCAAATACAAAATGGAGTAAATATTTAGGATATTATAACTTAATAGCAGAATTAAGAGGAGTTATTGACGCAAAAGCAACATGGACGATTGGAAAGGGATTTGAAGCAGACGAAGATTCGACATTCGTTTTAGATACAATTAAAGGATTTGGAAAAGATACATTTAATACAATTTTAGAAAACTTAATAAGAACGATGACAATAGGGGGAGATGCATTTGCAGAAATAATAAGAGATAAAGATTTAGAAATTATTAATTTAAAACCTTTAGACCCACAAACAATTTCAATAATTGTCGATAAAAAAGGAATTTTAATAAGATACGAACAAGATTCAAAAACAGGGGGAACACTACCGAAAAAATATGCCCCAGAAAAGATTTTACATTTAGCAAGAAACAGAGTAGCCGACGAAATTCATGGAATAAGTATGGTAGAAGCATTAGTGGAAATTATCTTAATGAAAAACGAAGCGATGAGCGACTATAAAAGAGTTTTACATAGAAATATAGACCCGATGATGATTTACCATTTAGATACGGACGACACAACCCAAATTGCAGCATTTAAAGCAAAGGTAGATGCAGCGAGGGGAAAAGGGGAAAATATGTATATCCCCAAAGATGCAGTTGTTCCAGAACAATTATCTTTAGCGCCAAATGCAACCTTAAACCCTCTTGCATGGATTCAATATTTAGATAATATGTTTTATGAAGTTGCAGGAGTTCCGAAAATTATTCTCGGAGGAAGCGGAGAATTTACAGAAGCCTCAGCAAAGATAGCTTATTTAGCATTTCAGCAAACAATAGAAGAAGACCAACTATTTATAGAAGAACAAATCGGGATACAATTAGGAATAGAATTAAAATTAACTTTCCCAGCTTCATTAGAAAATGAAATGTTAAGCGACAATAAAAAAGATTCAGAAAATGGCGCAGCACAACCAAACGAAACAACAGCAGGGAGCGGACAATGAAAAAGAAAAACCCATTCATAAAAAACAAAAATGAAATTTTTTATAATTTAATTAATTCTTTAATTGCAGGAGGACTGGTTTTTATAGGAAGTTTCGCTTCTGGAAATATAACAAAAGAATCATTATTCGCCGCATTATCAGTAGCGTTAATAGTAGCAGTAACTAAATTTAAACATTATTGGGATTCTGAAAAAAAAGAATACTCGGCAATGTTATTAAATTTCATATAAAATGGTAAAACCAAAAGTATATTATGGAAGTAAAGGAAAAAAAGAATTAGAGGAAAAAGTAAAAAAATTAAATAAAAATTTAAAAGAAAGAAAGAAAGTAAGTAAAAGAAAAGATCCAATAACATTAGATAAAAAAAATGTAATCACAAGAGCAGGAGAAACAAGTTCTCAAATTTCCGAACAAAAAGTTATATCAAGAAATCAAGAAAGAAAAACAGGCATAGAAGAAGGAACAATAAAACCAAAAGAATATGAACCAAAAAAAGGGATAGCAGCTTTTAGAGAAAAAGATACTCTTGCAGGGAAAGCAGTAAAAACCATAACATCATTAAAAACAACTCTTGCTTTAGGAACTGCGTTAGTTGCAATGTTTACTTTAGGCGGGGGAGCGGCAGCATTAGGAGCAGGAACAGCAGCAAGAAGCGGAGGAATCGCAGCAGCAAGAACAGCAGCAACAAAAGTTTTATCAAAAGGTGCAAGTTCGGGAGCAGCAAGAGCAACTCTCAAATTAACAACAGGACAAACAAAAAATATCGCAAACATAGCTTCGACATTTGGAAAATCAACAAAATATATTACCAAATTAGTAGAAAGAGGATTACTTAAAAAAAGTGTTAATCAAGTTGTAGCAAAAGCAAGTGCAAAAACACTGGCAATAAAAGCAGGAAAAATTGCTTTGGGATTTGCAGGGACAGATGTTTTAATAGAATGGTACGCCCTCGATAATGTAATGAGCGGACAAAAATTCTTTTTAAAAGATATTAAAAGCGGATTAGAAGATGGCTCATTACAGCCAGAAGAAGCTTTAGCAGCTATGGAAGAATCAAAAAGAACAAGAGAAATTGCAACAAAGAAAATAAATGCATCTGCAAGATACAATCCTTTATTATTTCCATTTAGAAAAACAATAATGGCAGGAGCAAAAGCAGATGAAATAGCGATAAGTATAATAGAAGACCAAATAAATAACCTATCAGTTGGAGGAGGGGAAAATCCAAGAGATACAGAATTACAGCAAAGAAAAGAAGACGAAGAATATTACGAAGAACAATCAACAAAAAAGAGAGATACAGAATTACAGCAAAGAAAAGAAGACGAAGAATATTACGAAGGAATACAAAAAGAAAAAGATAAAAGAACAGAAGAAGACGAAGCGAAAAGCAAACAAGATACTCTATTCTATGAAGCAATCAGAAAAAGAAATCGAGGAGATGCTTTAACTGAAGAAGAAAAAAACGCATTAATTGAAAGGGGGGCAAGTATAACATGAATGAAGAAGAAAACCAAGAATCAAAAGAAACGGGTTTAGTAAGTGAAGCACAAAAAGCTATCGCAGATTTAAAAACTGAAAATGACCGAAGAGAAAATATTTTACAAAGAGAACAAGAATTACAAGCAATAAAACAACTCGGAGGAGAAACAGAAGCAGGAAAACCATCAGAAGAATTAACAGAAACAAATGAGGATTACACTAAAAAAGTTATGATGGGAAGATGAGCGAAGATTTAAAAATTAAGATGGGAACTCCAGAAGAAGCAGAATGGACTAAAATCAAAAAGAATCAAGAAGAAACAATCAGAGCAAGTTTAATTAATATTGCTGTTTCGAAAAAAGTTTTAACTTTAGCAGAAAATAAAATAATTGAAGAAAAAAAGAAATTTTCGGCTCTGTAAGAAGGAAATAAGTCGGTCGCTTGAAAAATCAGAGAATTTTTCTTAACGCTCTGTCCTCAATTTCCCGTTATTAATAAGGCAACGATTTAACGAAACATTTAAATAGTTTATTTTTATGATTTATTTATGGCAAACGAAGCAGTTCTAATGTTTGAAACTGAATTAGCAATACCAATTAATGTTGTAGATGGGGCAGGAATCGAAAAAGGAACGGTTTTACAATTAGCAGATTTATTTGTTGGCTCTGCATCAAGCGCAGCAGACCAAACATTTGGAGGAATCACAAAAATCGAAAAGATTGCAAACGATGGAAAAACAAAGGTAGCAGCTTATTTCGGAGGGATATTTAAAATGGTTGTTGGTGCAGCAGGTTGCACGGTTGGATTTAACGCCGCTCTTTCAGGAGCGAACCTCGTTGTTGACGCTGACACTTCAGATATTGAAGAAGGTTTAGTTTTAGGTAAATTTTTAGAAACAGGAACAACAGGCGAAACGGTTCTTGTTTATGTAGGTAAATTCTAATGGCAGATACAAGCGGACAAAATGACATAAGGGGAATTGACATAGACAAGTTGGCAAAAGGATTCGCAGATTTAGAACCAAACCCTTTAAAAAAAGCTATTCTTAGTGCTTCGACAACTGCAAGGGAAATTCGTTGGTATCAAAAAACCTCAGGATTCTTAGATACTCCAGACACAACAGGAATAACAGCAACAGGAATAATGCACACAGAAGGAGCTATGCCACAGGTTATGGAACAATCGTGGACAAGAACAACTTCTTATATTAAAGAGTTCATGGTAGAATCCCCTTTAATCACAGACCAAGACATTAAAGATACTGATATTGATGTGTTTGGAACTAATGTTCGAGATATTACTAGAGCCGTTCAAAGGAAAGTGGGATTAAGAATTTATACAATCTTAACAGATGCCGCAGCTGCAACACCTCAAACACCTCTATCTAACGGAGCTGTAACAGTTCAGAACACAGCTGCAACTGATGGATGGAATGTTGCCGCAACAGGTAACCCAATTAAAGACCTTTTAGTAGGACAAAGAAAGTTTAGACAACAGGGATATAACCCAATAGGGAGCTATGTAGGAATGAATTCACTAGAACATGAGTATTTAATCGACTATTTAGTAAATGTTAAGGGTTCATCTATTCCAGGGTTTTCAAGCGAACAACTTAAAAAGGGCGTAGTTATGGAAATGTTAAATATGAACATCATGGTTGATGAAATCTTCACTACTGACTATGTTATCCAATGGGTAAAAGAAGCGGTTAAATGGAAATCATTCTCCGGAATCACAGCAGTTAAAATAGTTGAGCCTTTAATCGGGGTTAAATTTCGTATTAGAGAAGAAGGAGAAGCTATTTTGGAAAATCCAAATGGTGTCCATGTAATCTCTGATACAACAGATTAAAATGACACAAGAAAATAGAGAAAAATTGTATAAACATATGAGATTTCTACAAAATAATTATGAAGCAAGAGAGGGTTTAAACTCAGGCCCGACTGAAACTTCAAAAGTTCGGGCACGAGCTAAACAAAGCGCAGATTTAATTCTAAAAAAACATCCAGAATTGGAAATCGCAGAGGAGTTCCCTAAACAAAGTAAATCAAAGGGGAAAAAATAAATGCCCGCAAATGAGAAAGACCTTGCACAGACTAAATTCGAGGTAACTAATTTTACAGAAGATTATACTTTAGACGCGAACACCGCAACTTTAGGAGTTACTTCTGACGTTCTCGCAACTTTAATAAGAGACCTTGCAGCTAAAGGTATAATAAATCCTTCGGCGACCTTCGCCGCATAAAATGGCAACTACTGATATAATACACATTGCAGGAGATTTAACACCTGCAAGACACGCTATGGCTTTTCTGGGGGGAGCAACTGATGATTATGTTCAAGTTAATGCAGCGGCCGCAGGACAATTAGCCGCAGCCTTTACTTCTGGAACATGGACAGCTTGGATTATGCCTCAAGACGCAACTCAAACAGGAACATTAATTTCTTTCGCTGATGCAAGCGTGGTTGAATATTTAGAATTAAGTGTTAAAGCAGGTAAAGTTGTTGCTGAATGTTGTGACAATACAACGGTTCAATGGGTTTTAACAACTGATGAAATTGTAACAGAAGCCCACAAATGGACACACATCACACTCGTTCACGATGGAGAGAAGCCTAAAATTTATATTGATGGGGAACTCGTAGCACAGACATTAAGCACAGCTACAACTCCCGCTTCATGGATTTCCGTATTAGGCGGTTTAGACAATGGGCGAATTGGTGCGGCAAACAATGCAGGAGACGCAAGCGTTATTCAAGAATACGGCGGGGGGATTGGTTGTGTAAAACTTTGGGGTGGAATAACTGATGTTGGTGCTTTAACTCCCGAACAAATTAAGGCGGACTTTGAAGATTCTCTTATTTCTAAAACTCCTTATAATGAATGGTGTTGGGGACATCGAGGAATCATGAAAGACGAGGGAACAGGTGCAGACGATGGAACGATAGTCGGCGATGTTGTTGGATCTCATGGTTATTGCTGTTTTGAAAGCACATTCAGAGAGGCAGGATTCGTCACAGCAGACTATCCAGTAATCGCAATCACAGGACAGACCGCACATTGTATTGTTGTTAAATCTGCATAATTTTATAAAGTTTAAATTCTCATTATTTCTATGGCAAACACTACAGGGGAAAAAGAGTTATTAACAAAATGGCCTATTGAAAGCGGTTTAACAGCAGGAACTACAAAGCAAGAAGGAAGACAGCCACACTTAATAGCACAAGAAGGTTCAAGAGTTCCACAAAGAAATAGGAAATTGATATAATGGGAAAGAGAGGAAGACCAAACAAAACTCAATCTATTCTTAATAATAATAAAGTTCAAGTTAATGAACTAAAAGACAACAACTTCGGAGAATATGTTCTCCCGAACACAAGTGCAACTAAAGACCATCTCGAACATAAGAAGATGGGAAATATTTCCGGGGAATCATTCAGAATTGATGAATTAGATTATTCTTTTTCAGAAAATTACAGTGGTGTAGAAATTGATGTTCGAAAAACAGGAGGGGCAACAACAGGTGCGAATAATTTCTTAGGAATAACTTCGACTCTTTACATGAATCAAGTCGGGGGAACTATCGGAAACGTGAGAAGTTTAAGAGGGAATGTTTATCAAAATGAGGGAACTATCGACGGGGTTGCAATAGGAAACACAACCTATTTGGAACTTAACGACGGTGTTGTAACTTCACAAGTTCGAGGATATACTTCAAGAATCGAACAGGGGGCGGCTCATGAAATTCAAAGCGATGTTTATGGAATGTTCTTAAAGATTAATTGTGCGGGGACGGTCACAGGAACAACTTATATTCAATATCTCGAAGAAGGCACGGGTGTAGATTATGCATTATACCACAACGGCACAGCCCCTTCGGTACTGGGCGGAACTTTAAAGTGCAAAGCTCACTTTTTAAATGAAATAACAGTTAGCGATTACAATGCTGATTTATTTAGTGCGACATGGATGGAGTTTCCAGATTCAGAAAGTTCAGCAGGATGGTTTGATATGACTAGCAATCCTTTACTTCTTCATTTTGAAAACAATGGAACTGATTCTTCGGGTAATGGTAACACGGCAACTCTTTCTGGAGGTTCAAGTTATTCAGCAACTGCACAATTAGGGAGTTATTCTTTATTACTAGATGGAACAGACGGAAAAGCAATCTGTTCAACTAGTGCAGATTTTGATGTTTCAGATGGAGAGTTTTC